>Ga0307374_10000449_pt1 | contig 79538 bp, 63 predicted proteins | sample OX3MG_FD_202532 | JGI IMG/M metagenome (GOLD analysis project Ga0307374, IMG submission 202532) | Soil microbial communities from Risofladan, Vaasa, Finland - OX-3 | ecosystem: Environmental > Terrestrial > Soil > Coastal area > Acid sulfate soil | place: Finland: Risofladan, Vaasa | collected... | reverse complement strand
AATCTGGTGAAACTTTGATGATGGTCGGTTGGCCATTTTGCACCTCCATGCAGTTCGAGAAATGATCTCCTCTACCTGTATTACGGATGCTAGCGGCCATGCAGTTCGGTTCTCGGATAGGCTCTAATGTATTACGCCTCAGCTCTCGCGGCCGCCTCGTTCCCTTCGACGGAACCCCGGGGCGCTCGCGCGGCCGGAGCCAGGTGCGGCCGCATGTTATGCGGCGCTCGGCCGGAGGGCCTTGAGCTTTGTCACAATGTACTCGGCTTTTTCGCGGTTGAACGTCTCTACGCGACCGCTCATGAGGAAGCACTCGACCAGACCGACAACGAACGGCAAATATGTCCAACAGAAAAGTAGATATAAGACGCCCAGTCCCACGCGCCCCATGTAGAAATGGTGAGCCCCGAACAAGCCAAGAAACAGCGCGAGGAGAACACCGGTTGTTCCGCTCTTTCGGACCGCAAAGTACTCGTTTTGGAACATGAGCCGTTCGTGATCGGTGAGGTCCTTCAGGAGGATGATGTCGTCGAGCATGTGTGCTCCTTTCGTTGTTTCGCCTCATTCTCGTCCGGAATAACTCGTTTATAGAAAGTTTCTGCCCATCACCTGCAGGCCGCAGATCTGCGGCCTGACGCGAAGGCAGTGGCTTGCGGCAAGTCGCATCGTATCAATCGGTTGTCTCGTTGTCACGTTCTTGTCCGGCGTGATAGGCCGTTTCTGCCTGGCGCTCATCGGGCCGGCGAGGCAGCCCGTCGGCCGGGCTGCGGACGCCGAGGGCGCCCCGGTTCGAAACGTGCGCGTAGATCATGGTCGAGCGAACGCCGTTGTGGCCCGGCAGTTCCTGCACGGTGCGGTCGTGCTCTTGCAAGGCGCGGCCCGGCTGAGGGTCGAGGAGGGCGAAATCGAAATGCGGCCGGGCTCGTTCCTCCATATCCCCTCCCAGCGGCGGCATCGAGTAGAATGGACGACGCCCGACGAACCGACGATCTGGCTGGCAATTCACTACGGAGACGAAACCCCATGAAAACGATGGCTGCGTTGTTGCTCCTCGGCGCCTCGACTCTCGCCGCGCCTTGCGCTGCAAACTGCCAAGGCGCCGAACCGAAAGTCGCCCGCGACATTCCCTACGCCGAACCGAAGACCGAGCGGCAAACGCTCGATATCCATGCACCGCCGGAAGGCAAAGGCCATCCGGTCGTGTTCTGGATTCACGGCGGCGGCTGGCAGATGGGCGACAAGACCGGCGTGAAGCACAAACCACAGGCGTTCGTCGACCGAGGGTTCGTGTTCGTCTCGACCAACTATCGCCTGCTGCCGAAGGTGGAGATGGAAACCATCTTTCGCGACGTGGCCAAGTCGCTCGGCTGGGTCCACAAGCACATCGCCGAGTATGGCGGCGACCCGAATCGCATCCTGGTGATGGGCCATTCCGCCGGAGCCCAACTTGCGGCGCTGATGTGTACCGACGATCGCTATCTGAAGGCCGAAGGCGTGCCGTTCAGCGTGCTGGCGGGCTGCGTGCCGGTCGACGGCGACACCTACGACGTGCCGGCGATCATCGAAACGGCCGAGACGCGGCGCCGCGTCCACGGCCAGCCGCAGGCCAAGTTCGGCCATCGCGAAAAGTTCGGCATCACTCCTGAAAAGCACCGCGACTACTCGGCCGTCGCGCACGTGGCGCCGAACAAGGGCATTCCGCCGTTTCTGCTGCTGTACGTCGCCGACCATCCCGACACCACCGCGCAAGCCCAGCGTCTCGGCGCCGCGCTCAAAGGCGCCGGCATCCCCGTCACGCTGTTCGGCGCCCGAGAGACGCACCACGTGCGGCTCAACGACAACCTCGGGCTGCCCGACGATCCTGCGACGAAGGCGCTGTGGGAGTTCGTGGACAAAGCATTGAAAAAGTGAGCAAGGTAGGGTGGGGCGATAGCCCCACGCGCTTTTGCCGCGCGAAACGAACGCGTGGGGCTATCGCCCCACCCTACCTGACTCGCGCCAGGGCTTCGAGCCATGCCGAACGTCCGCTCTACTAAATTGCAACGAGCGCTGACACTGCTGGCGGGGCTATTAATCCTTAAAGTCACCGCCGCGGTGGTGCTGGGCTACCGCAATTACTTTCCCCCCGATTTCAATGCCGATTTTCTACGAGGGCGGGAGGGCTATTTCTTTGCCGGTTACCAGTGGCCGTTCTACGCGCACATCGCGTCGGGCCCCGTCTCGCTCGTGCTGGGCACGCTGCTCGTCAGCGAGCGATTCCGGATGCGGTTTGCGAAGTGGCATCGCCGGCTGGGGCGGCTTCAAGTCGCGTCGATCCTGCTGTTGGTGGCGCCCAGCGGGTTGTGGATGGCTTATTACGCTCAGGCAGGCGCCGCAGCAGCCGCCTCCTTCGCGCTGTTGGCGATTCTGACGGCAAGCTGCGCCGCACTCGGCTGGAGAGCGGCCGTCGGGAGGCGCTTCGCCGTCCACCGACGCTGGATGCGGCGGTGCTTCGTGTTGCTCTGTTCCGCCGTGTTGCTCAGGCTCATCGGCGGGCTGGCCACGGTCGCCGGCGTGTACGCCCTTTGGTTCGATCCGCTGGCGGCGTGGGTCTGTTGGATCCTGCCGTTGGCGGTTTTCGAACTCAGCGCGTCGAGGAAGAACCGGCGAGGGGCGCGCTGGTCCGCCCAGCCTTCGCCAACCGCCGCCGTGCAATGAGGCCGCGCTCGGCGGCTTACTCGCCGTAACCAGCGACGGAATCGTTGCCCGCAATGGAAATGAGCGCCAGCCTTGTTGCTGCTGGCGTCTCGGCCGACAGAAACCGCACGTGACCGTCGACGAACAAGGCGTCTATTCCGCCGGAGTGAGGCAGCGGAGTGCCCGGCCCGAAAGCGAGCACGGTTTTCTCGTCCGCATCGACAGGCGCCATCCAAGGGACGGCCTGCTCGGAACCGACCTCGATGACCATCAGCGTTTCCGCATGATCGTCGGTGATTTCCGCTAGCCGTCTCGGCTGCTCCAGCCGCAGGCAGCCGCCCGGCGCCACGACGGCCAGGTAGGCGGTGTGATTCGCCGGAAAATCCCCCGAGGGGCAACGATAAACGCCAACGACGGCCTGAAATGCTTCCGCATTGGCCGGATCGTCCCACGGTTTTGACAGATCGATTTTCTTGTAGAGCGCGATCTGTTCCATAAACGGCAGAATCAGCGTCCGCCAACTGTGCAAGCGTCGGCCGTCGGCATCAACCGTATAGGCCGGCGGCAAGGCATGGTATTTCGATTCGTACTCGTGCAACGCCAGGCCGATTTGCTTGAGGTTGTTGAAGCACTGCGAGCGGCGAGCAGCCCCGCTGGAGGTGCGCACTGCCGGCAACAGCAGTGCGATCAAGACCACGATAATCCCAATGACCACGAGCAGTTCGACCAGCGTGAACCCCTGCTTCCGCACCGACGCATCGCTGCGAAATTCCGGGCCGATTTCGAAATTGCCAGTCATTGTGCGACCTCCCCCCAAGCGAAGTTCATCGATTCGACGCGCCGACGGGATGTGTACGAACGGGTTCATTTTACGCCGCATTGATGCGCCGGCCGCGTTCAGGTTTGGAAGCCGGTGTTCTGACAATAGCCGAGCAAGTCGGTGGCGACCAGTGCGTCAGGCGCGTGATCGAGCAATTGTGCTAAGGTCGCCGACGTCAAACCGCCGCATTCGAACGCTCTGCGACTATAGGCGACATCGCGGGACAGCATCTTCGACATTACAGATACCCTTTGCGGCACTTCCTTGAGATTTCAGTGGCGCCCTCGAAAACAATTTAGCCTCTGCCGCAGCGGCCTTGGCCTCGTCAAGGGTTTTGCTAGGTCATCGCCCAGCCCGGCTGATTCATCACTGCTCGCATAGGGAGCGTTTGGCGAGCAAGCGCGCGATTTCCGAAGCCGCCGGCAATGGAGTGGCGTGGGGACGCTCCGCCTGACGCTGGTCGTGCTCGTAGAAGCTGCTTCGATTGTAAGGGCTTCGCAGCCAGTAACGCAGCGGAGGTTGACTAAAACGATTTCAGGATCGACTTATAAACCGCGTTGATCCGACGAAAACATTCGCAACTGGCCTGTTCCAGCCCCGCACGATCCAGAACGCGGACTTTTCCTCGGCGGTATTCGATCAGACCCTTTTTCCGAAGCTGGCGAGCCGCGGCCGTGACGCTCATCCGCCGCACCCCGAGCATTCCCGCAACGGCTTCCTGCGTGAGCAAGAATTCGTCGGCGCCGACTCGATCCTGGGTCATCAGCAACCAGCGGCTACACTGCTGCTGGACCTGGTGTACCCGACTGCATGCGGCGGCCAGCGACACCTGGGCCGTGAAAGCGGCGGTAAAACGCAGCAAGACGCTGTGCAGCAACTGGCCGGGCCGCGCCACCCTCCTGAAAGTTTCTGCCGGCATTCGCCAGGCTTCGCCGGCATTTTGGACCACCGCTCGGAACGGCGTGTCGTCCAAATTCAAAAACAGGCACAGCGGAATCATGCCTTCGCGTCCGATCAAGGCGGCCCCAATCTGTTGGCAGCCTGCGATCTCCACGAGCTGGGCGACGACGCCGCTGCGGGGGAAGTAAACGAACTCGAAGTGCCCCGGCTCGAGCAGAACCTGTCCTGGTTCGAGCGGAACGAGTTCGAGGTGTTTCGCCAGTCGACGGAACTCCGCCTCGGGAAGCGCGGCGAGCAACCGATTCATCGGCGGACCGGCCACGCCGCGGCGTTTAGCCATCGAAGCGCCCCCACCTTTGACGGGATCAAGGCTCGCTAATGGAACGGTTGAAAATGTTCGATAACGCTCTTAGCAGAAACGCCCCGCTCCGAACGCGATCAACTTCACGTTACCCGATAAGCGGAGGCTTTAACAGAGGCGTCCGGAACCGGAAATCGAAGAACACCCTTGAGGCGCGGCCACGGCCCGATTCGGCAACCATCCGGCATATCAGGAGCTACGGGGCATTTGCAGAAACTTCATCCGGCGGCACTGCCTTAGGAGCGCCGATCATGGACCAACCCACCGCCACGGTTTTCATCGTCGACGACGACCGCGAAATCAGCGCCGTGCTGCGTGAAATCGTCGAATCGGCCGGTTTTTCCAGCGTCTTGTGCCCAAACGCCGAATGTTTCTTGCAAGCCTGTCGCAGCGAAACGCCGGGCTGCATGATTCTCGACGTGCAGCTTCCGGGGATGAGCGGGTTGGAACTTCAGCGAACGCTCGGCGCGAATCCCGTCTGCATGCCCGTCATTGTCTTGACGGGACACTCTTCGGTGAAACTCGCCGTCGAAGTCATGCAGGCGGGGGCTTTTTCGTTCCTGGAGAAACCCGCATCTCCGCCGCAACTGCTCCAGTTGGTGCAGGAGGCCGTCGAACTCGATGCCGCCAAAAAGCGTCAGGCTACGGAGCATCGCGAGGCGGCCCAGCGCGTCGCCGATCTGTCCGAGCGCGAACGCGAGGTGATGAAACTGCTGGTCGAGGCGACCGCGCCCAAGACGATCGCCAAGCAGTTGGGCATCAGCACGAAGACGGTCGACTTTCATCGCAACAACCTGTTGGCCAAGATGAAGTGCGACAGCGTTTCGGAGTTGATTCGCTTCTCGATTCAGAACGAACTGGCACATTAAGCCGCTCCCGGCCGGCCGGTTGAAGTTTCGTTCATGGAGGGCCGGGCGCCCTCGCCCGTTGCACATCGCCGAGCGGGGGCGCCCGGCCCTCCAGGGCGCTTCGCCGGGCGGGGGCGCCCGGCCCTCCACGTTATCGCCGGGCGGGGGCGCCCGGCCCTCCTTGGCCGTGGGGCAAGACAATCGGCTGCCTCCAACCCGGCATTTTGCTAGTCCGCTTACGGGTGGCGTCGGCGCCCTTCGTAAGCCATATCCATTGGGCAAGCAAGCACGGCGATAGTCATGGCGGCTATCGGGCGATCCGTGACGGCCGAAGCGGTGCGAGCGGAGGGAATGATCTCATGAACGACATGGATCAGATCGTCAAGGAGTTTCTGGTCGAGAGCTACGAGAACCTCGACCAACTCGATCGAGATCTGGTGCACCTTGAAGAAGACCCGCACGACAAAGAGCGGCTGGCCAGCATCTTTCGCACGATTCACACGATCAAGGGCACCTCGGGCTTCTTCGCCTTTACGAACCTCGAGTCGGTGGCGCACGTCGGCGAAAACCTGCTCTGCAAGCTGCGCGAAGGCGAGCTGACGTTGACGCCCGAAATCACCAGCGCGCTGTTGGCCATGGTCGACGCCGTGCGGCAGATGCTGGCCAGCGTCGAAGAGACCGGCAGCGAAGGACAAAACCAATACGGCGAACTGATCCAGACTCTGACCAGGCTGCACGCGGCCTCGGCCTCTTCGGCCGCCGAAGTCGCAGGGCTGGCCGAATCGGCCCTTGAGGAAGTCGCCGAACTCGTGTCCGCCGAGCTTGAGGCCTGCCAAGAAGCCGCCGTTGCGGCGGCGACCGAACCGGAACCGCCGCCGGCGCCCCTCGCCGAGCCGAGCGAACCGTTCGCCGAATTGGCCGCCAAGGCGACCGACGGCAAGGCGGGCGCCTTGTCGGACGGCAACATCCGCGTTGACGTGGGCTTGCTCGACAAGCTGATGAACCTGGTGGGCGAACTCGTATTGGCTCGCAACCAGATTCTGCAATTCAAAGCCGCGCACAACGACGCCGCCTTCGTCAGCACGTCGCAACGGCTGAACCTGATTACGACCGAGTTGCAAGAGGGGGTGATGAAGACCCGCATGCAGCCGATCGGCAACATCTGGAACCGCTTTCCGCGCGTGGTCCGCGATCTGGCGATGGCCTGCGGCAAGGAAGTGCGGATCGAGATGGAGGGCAAGGAGACCGATCTCGACAAGACGATCATCGAGGCCATCAAGGATCCGCTGACCCATCTAGTGCGGAACAGCGTCGACCACGGCATCGAACCGCCCGAAGTGCGGCGCCAGCGCGGCAAACCGGCCGAAGGCAGGCTGTTCCTCCGCGCGTTCCACGAAGGAGGCCAGGTCAACATCGAAATCGCCGACGACGGCGCCGGCATCGACCCTGAGAAGCTCAAGCAAAAGGCTCTGGAGCGCGGGCTGATCAGCCGCGAACACGCGGCCCGGATGGGCGAGCGCGAGGCGCTGAACCTGATCTTCCTGCCGGGCTTTTCCACGGCGGCCAAAGTCAGCAATATTTCGGGCCGCGGCGTGGGCATGGACGTGGTGAAGACGAACATCGAAAAGATCGGCGGGGCCGTCGATCTGCAAAGCGAACTGGGCCAAGGCACGACGATCAAGATCAAGATCCCGCTGACCTTGGCCATCATTCCGGCCCTGGTCGTGACCAGCGGCGGCGACCGCTACGCGATTCCGCAGGTCAGCCTGCTGGAACTGGTGCGGCTCGACGGCGAGCAGGCGCGCAAAGGGATCGAACGGATTCACGGCGTGCCGGTCTACCGCCTGCGCGGCCATCTGTTGCCGCTGGTCTACCTGAACCGGCAATTGAAAGTGGCCGGCGAGGCTCGCGAGACGGACGACCAGGCGGTCAACATCGTCGTCTTGCAAGCCGACGACCGGCACTTCGGGCTGGTCGTCGACGGCATCAACGATACGGAAGAAATCGTGGTCAAGCCGCTCAGCAAACAGCTCAAGGGGGTCTCGGTATTCGCCGGGGCCACGATCATGGGCGACGGGCAGGTGGCGTTGATCCTCGACGTGCTGGGCATCGCCCAAAGCGCGGGAGTCGTCTCCGAAACGCGCGACCGCAGCCTCGGCGCCGCGGCGGCGCGAACCCAGCAGCAGCGAGACCAGTGGCAAGCCTTGCTGCTGGTCGGGTTGGGCCGCGAAGGCCGGGCCGCGATTCCGCTGTCCTTGGTCGCGCGGCTGGAAAAAATCCCGCTCGAGCAGGTCGAACGCGCCGCCGAACAGGAGGTGGTGCAGTACCGGGGGCGAATCCTGCCTTTGATCCGTTTGAAACAGGTTCTGCCGGGATACGAGGACGAAGCGGCCGGCGACGCCGAACTGTTGCAGGTAGTGGTCTATGCCGATCGCGAACACGGCGTGGGCCTGGTCGTCGACCGGATCCTGGACATCGTCGAAACGCAACTGGAAGTCCGCCACAACGCGAAGCGGCCCGGCATCCTCGGTTCGGCGGTGATCCAACAACGCGTGACCGATCTGCTGGACGTGCCGGGCGTGATCCGCCTGGTCGATCCGGCTGCTTACGAAACGGCCGCACCATGAGCAAGGAGTCCGACATGTCGCACAAGCAGCAAGTCTGCACGTTTTATCTGGACGGCCTGCTCTTCGGCGTCGAAGTGCAAGGCGTGCAGGAAGTGATCCGCTATCTGGAGATGACCCGCGTGCCGCGCGCTCCCGACGAGGTGGAAGGCTTGATCAATCTCCGCGGTCAGATCGTCACGGCGATCGACATGCGCGAACGGCTGTCGCTGGACGCGCGTCCCGAGGGCCAATTGCCGATGAACGTCGTGGTCCGCGGCGACGAGGGGGCGGTCAGCCTGCTGGTCGACGAGATCGGCGACGTGCTGGAGGTCGACGAAGAACTCTTCGAGCGGCCGCCGGAAACCTTGCAGGGCGCGGCCCGCGAGATGATCCAGGGCGCCTACAAGCTGAAGGACCAGTTGCTGCTGATTCTCGACATCGAAAAGGCGGTCAACGTTTCGGCCGCGGCGTGAGCGGCATCCAAGAATTCCCTGTTCAATCCCACTCGTTTCCGAGGGAGCTTCGACCATGGCGACTGCGGCGAAAACATCCTTGTACGACCAACTCGGCGGCGAACCGTCGATCTCGGCCGCCGTCAGCATGTTCTACAACCGGGTGATGGCCGATCCCGAGCTGCGGCCGTTCTTCGAACCATCGCGTCTGCCCCGATTGCTGCGGCGCCAAACGGAGTTCTTCACTCAGGCGCTCGGCGGTCCGGCCATCTAACGCGGCGCCGGCATGAAGGCCGCTCATCGCACGTTCCCGATCGGACCGATGCACTTTCAGAAAGTCGTCGACTATTTGTCCGCCACGCTAAGCGACCTGAACGTCCCCAAGGCCGTGGCCAACGAGGTGCTTTCGCAACTCGCGCCTCTGGCCTCGGAGATCGTCAATACGCCATGAGCGCGAGATCCGGAGACGTCCGCCGAACTACGTTCGTTTGCCGCCTCGCTATTCCCACCTCCATCCCAAGGATAATCCGATGAAACCTGCCAGTTCGCGTTACACAAGCGGCAACGGCGCTGCGGTCGCCGAGCGGCCGCGCCGCCAAAAAACCAGCCCCGGCGCCGATCTGCGCGGCGCTCTGGAAGAAGCCAACGCCAATACTCAGGCCGTGCTGGCGGTGATCGAAGCCCTCGGCCGGGCCGCCGCCGCCGAAGAAGCCGTCAAGGCCGCGCTCGACGCCATGCGCAGCTCGTTCGGCTGGGCCTATGGCTCGTACTGGGCCGTCGATCCGAAAGACAAGGCCCTGGCCTTCGTCCGTGAATCGGGCACGGTCAATCCCGAGTTTCAACGCGTGACGGCCAGCGCCCGCTTTCGCGAGGGCGAAGGCCTGCCGGGCCGCGCCTGGCGTCAGCGCGACCTGTTCTTCACGCCCGATCTCGGCCAGATGACGGATTGCTGCCGGGCGCCCGCCGCCCAGCGGGCCGGCGTCAAATCGGGCGTCTGCTTTCCGATCGTCGTCAAGGGCGAAGTCCTCGGTACGATGGACTTCTTAGCACTGGAAACGCGCGAGCTGTCTCCCGAACGGCTGGAAGCTTTGCGCAATATCGGCCGGCTGGCGTCGTCTGCGGTCGAGCGCGTCGAACGCGAGGTGGAAGCGGCCCGCATGACCTCGATGACCGAAAATATGCCGATCAACGTGATCTGCGCCGATCGCGAGTTCAAGATTCGCTATATGAATCCCGCGTCGCTCAAGCAGCTCAAGGCGCTCGAGCAATATCTGCCCATCAAGGCGGAACAAATTGTCGGGCAAAGCATCGACGTGTTCCACAAGCAGCCCGAGCGCCAGCGTCAGCTCCTCAGCGATCCGAAGAACCTGCCCCACCGGGCCCAGATCAAAGTCGGCCCCGAAACGCTCGATCTGTTGGCCAGCGCGATCTTCGACCAGAACAAGAATTACATCGGGCCGATGGTCACTTGGGAAGTGATCACCTCGAAGCTGGAGCTGGAGCAGCGGATCAACGAAAACGCCGAGCGCGAAAAGCTGCAAATGGAGGAAATGAAGGGGCTCGTCACCAACATCGCGCAAAATGCCCAAACGCTTGCCGGGTCGTCGGAAGAGCTGTCTTCGGTCAGCGCCCAGATGGGCGCCAACGCCGAAGAGACCTCGGCCCAGGCCAACGTCGTCTCGGCCGCGTCGGAGCAGGTCAGCAAGAACGTGCAGACCGTGGCCACGGGCATCGAGGAAATGAGCGCCAGCATCAAGGAGATCGCCAAAAACGCCAGCGACGCCGCCAAGGTGGCAAGTTCGGCGGTGGCGGTCGCCCATACCGCCAACTCCACGATCGGCAAGTTGGGCGAGAGCAGCGCCGAAATCGGCAAGGTGATCAAGGTGATTACTTCGATCGCCGAGCAGACGAACCTCTTGGCTTTGAACGCCACGATCGAGGCGGCCCGGGCCGGCGAGGCGGGCAAGGGCTTCGCCGTGGTGGCCAACGAGGTCAAGGAGCTGGCCAAAGAGACGGCCCGCGCCACCGAGGACATCAGCCAGAAGATCGAGGCGATCCAGGTCGATACCAAGGGCGCCGTCGAAGCGATCAAGGAGATCGGCGGCGTGATCAACCAGATTAGCGACATCTCGAATACGATCGCCGGCGCCGTCGAGGAGCAGACGGCCACCACCAACGAGATCAGCCGCAACGTGGCCGAAGCGGCCAAGGGCAGTTCGGAGATCGCCCAGAACATCACGGCCGTGGCCCAGGCCGCCGCCGGCGCCACCGAAGGCGCCGGCAACACGCAAAAGGCGGCGCAAGAGCTGTCGCACATTGCGGCCGAATTGCAGCGGCTGGTGTCTCAAGCCCGCGTTTGAGAAGCCGGAGATGGCCCGGCCGGGCGAGCTCCAGCGGAAGGTCTGGAGCCCGCCCGCGTCGTGGGCTGGAAACTCGTCGACCGTTCAACCGCATTTTCACGGGAGAAGCACGTGCGCGCTTTAGTGATCGATGATTCGAAGCCGATTCGTTCCATCCTAGGCAAATTCCTCAAGGAACTCGGCTTCGACGTCACCGAAGCCGTAAACGGCAAGAACGCCCTCGACGCATTGGACCGCCTCGGTCCGCCCGACCTGGCGCTGGTCGATTGGAACATGCCGGAAATGAACGGCCTGGAGTTCGTCCGCTCGGTGCGCGCCAACCACCGCTACGACCAGGTGCCGTTGATGATGGTGACGACCGAGACCGACATGGAACGCGTCGCCGCCGCACTGGACGCCGGCGCCAACGAGTACGTCATGAAGCCGTTCACCAAAGACGTGATTCTCGACAAGCTGCAACTTCTGGGAATGACTCGCTACTAAGCCATGCCGAAAATTCGCGTACTCATGATCGACGACGCCGTGGTCATCCGGCGGCTGGTGAGCGACGTGCTCAACGCCGATCCGGCGATCGAAGTCGTCGGCACGGCGGCCAACGGCCGCATCGGGCTGGCCAAGCTCCCTCAGGTCAATCCCGATCTGGTGACCCTGGACATCGAGATGCCGGAGATGGACGGCCTCGAGACGCTGGCGGCGATCCGCAAGGCGTATCCGCTGTTGCCGGTCATCATGTTCAGCACCCTGACCGAGCGCGGCGCGGCGGCCACGCTCGACGCCCTGTCGCTGGGCGCCAACGACTACGTCACCAAGCCCGCCAACGTGGGCAGCGTAGCGGCGGCGATCGAGCGGGTCCGCGACGAGCTGTTACCGAAAATCAAGCTGTTTTGCCGGCACATTCTGGGCCCCGCGGCGAGCAGCAACTTCGTGGCGGCGGGCGCCAAGGCCGGTTCGACGGCGGCGCCGCGCAAGGCGGCTGCCAAGATCGAACTGTTGGCCATCGGGGCTTCGACGGGCGGGCCGAACGCATTGGCGGCGGTGCTGCCGGAGTTGCCGGGCGATTTTCCGGTTCCGATCGTGATCGTGCAGCACATGCCCCCGGTGTTCACGCGCTCGATGGCCGAGCGGCTCGACGCTCGAGCGGCGATCGCCGTCAGCGAGGCGGCCGCCGGAGAAGTCATTCAGCCGGGCCATGCCTACGTGGCGCCAGGCGACTTTCACATGGCGCTCGTGCGCAACGAACCCCGCGCTCGCTTGCGGCTGCACCAGGCGCCGCCGGAAAACTCCTGCCGGCCCGCCGTCGACGTCTTGTTCCGCAGCGTGGCCGAAGTCTTTGGCGGCGCCTCGCTGGCGGTGGTGTTGACGGGGATGGGCAAGGACGGGCTCAACGGCTGCGGAACCATCCGCGAGGCGGGCGGCCAAGTGCTGGCTCAGGACGAGGCGACCAGCGTCGTCTGGGGCATGCCGGGCTTCGTCGCCAAGGCCGGCCTGGCCGACCAGATCCTGCCGCTGGAGCGAATCGCGACGGAGATCGTCCGCCGCACGAAGCTCGGCCGCTCGCTGCCGCTGCTCGCTTAACCGAAGTCTTCGAAGCCAGGCGCCGACATGACGACTCTTGAACTCACTTCCGCCGATTTCGATTTTATCCGCAACCTCGTGCGCGATCGCGCCGCCATCGTGCTGGAACAGGAGAAGCATTACCTGATCGAAACGCGATTGCAAATGCTGGCCAAGACCGACGGCTTTCCCACCGTGAGCCATCTGATGGCCGAGGTGCGGTCCGGCAAGCCGAACGTCCACACGCGCGTGGTCGAGGCGATGACCACGAACGAAACCTCGTTCTTTCGCGATCTGGAGCCGTTCGAGGCGCTGCGCAAGTTGGTCTTGCCCGAACTCATGTCGCGTCGCGAGCAGCAGCGCAAGCTGCGGTTCTGGTGCGCGGCTTCTTCCACGGGGCAAGAGCCGTACAGCATCGCCATGCTGTTGCGAGATCATCAGCCAAGCTTGAAGGACTGGCAGGTGCAGATTCAGGCCAGCGATCTGGCCAATCCGGTGCTCGATCGCGCGCGCCGCGCCGCGTTCAGCCAACTGGAGGTCAACCGGGGCCTGCCGGCGATCCTGCTGTGCAAATACTTTCTCAAGCAGGGGACCGAGTGGCTGCTGAAAGACGAAATCCGCTCGATGGTCGAGTTCTTTCAAATGAACCTGATCGCTCCCTGGCCGGTTCTGCCGGCGATGGACGTGATCTTCCTGCGAAACGTGCTGATCTACTTCGACGTGGCGACCAAGCAACAGATCCTGGCCCGCGTCCGCAAGACGCTGCGGCCGGACGGGTTTTTGTTTCTCGGCGGCGCCGAAACCACGATGAACCTCGACGACTCGTTCGAACGCGTCGCTTACGCCCGCTCGGGCTGTTACCGACTGCGGCCGGGCGCCTGATTCCTCATCGACCATGAACGTCAACTACATCAACCCCTTCATCACGGCCACGACGCACGTCTTCAAGACCGTGCTGGATTGCGACATCCGCCGCCAGCACCTGTCGTTGAAGCAAACCCGCGCGCCGACGTTCGAGGTTTCCGGCGTGATCGGCTTGACGGGCAAGGCTAACGGGGCCGTCGCGCTCAGCGTTTCGAAGCCGCTGGCCTTCAAGCTCGTCGAGGTGATGCTCGAGACGCGCGTCCATGAAATCAATTCGGACGTCGCCGACGCGGTTGGCGAACTGACGAATATGATCGCCGGCGGCGCCAAGACGGGTCTGTCGCACTACGAACTGTCGTTGGGCTTGCCGACAGTGTTCACGGGGCGGTCGCGCACGATCGATTTCCCGGCGAGCGTCAGCCCGCTGTGCGTTCTGTTCGAAACGCTCTGGGGCCCGATGGCCGTCGAGGTCGGACTCAACGCTCCTCGATCGGCCGGTTCGGCGGACAATCCGCCGCGGCCGAACGCATTCCATCCATCCTTGCAGGAGAATTACGCATGAGTCTGAACGTGTTGATCGCCGACGATTCCAGCACGATGCGAAAAATCATCGTGCGCTCGCTGCTCTCGCTGGGGGCGAACGGGCTGACCGAAGCGGGCGACGGCGAGCAAGCCGTGGCTCACTTCAAGGCGGGCCAGTTCGACCTGGTGCTCACCGATTGGAACATGCCCCATAAATCCGGCCTGGAAGTCGTAAAGGAAATTCGCGCCGACAACGCTCATGTGCCGATCATCATGATCACCACCGAAGCGGAAAAGTCGCGCGTCGTCGAAGCCCTTCAGGCCGGCGTGACCGACTATCTGATCAAGCCCTTCACGGCCGAAACGCTGAAGGAAAAGTTGGGCAAGTACGGCTTATAGTCGTTGCAACTTTGATATTGGGTGTACGCATGCGGGCCGAGTGGATCAACCCGTTTTTGTTTTCGTTGGCGAATACGTTCGAGACCGTTCTCGGCTGCCGGCTCCAGCGAGGATCGTTGAAACTGCGCGACGATTCGCGCGCCAGCCACGAGGTGAGCGGCATCATCGGCCTCTCGGGCGAGATCGCGGGGATGGCGGTGCTGAGTCTTTCTCGCAGCCTGGCCCTGAAAGCGGCCTCGACGATGCTGATGGCCGAAATTCAGGAGATCAACGACGACGTGATCGATGCCGTCGGAGAACTCACCAACATCGTCGCCGGCGCCGCCAAAAGCGATCTCGGCCCCTACGAGCTTTCGATTGGCCTGCCGAGCGTCATTACCGGGCCCAATCACTGCGTGCGTTTTCCTTCCGACGTGACGCCCATCGTGGCGCCCTATCAAAGCGAGTGGGGGCCGCTGACGCTCGAAGTCGGCCTGGCTGCGAAAAAGGCGTCCGTTTGACGACTGGCGTTGAAAAAGGCCCTTGGAAGACGGCCTCGCGGGTTGGCTCGGCTCCGATCAGCGACGGGCGAGGGCGCCCGGACCTCCCTTTTCTAAGCGGCAGCGGGCGAGGGCGCCCGGACCTCCCTTTTCCGAGGAACCGCGCGCGGCGTGCCCGACAGTTCCGCCGTAGACGCGGCATCCTTGCCGTGTTCGAAAGCGTAGACGCGGCATCCTTGCCGTGTTCGAAAGCGGCAAGATGCCGCTTCTACGTCGCACCGAAGCGGCAAGATGCCGCTTCTACATCGAGCCCGGCCGGGTCTTGAAGATCCCGGCCCCTTCAGATAACGTAAGTTGAAGCGGTTCCTGTGGATAATGTTAGGGCGGCGTTAGGCGTAGTGCTCCTTTCCGACGCCGTTCGTTTCCAAGCGATTCGAGGCCGATGGCTCGTTTTTCGACATGTTGGCTGGGGGTGTTGCTGCTGTCGGCGGTTGCGCCCAGCGGCGCGCGTGCGGCCGGTGCAGCCGACGACTTGGCGGCGGCGCGCAAGCTGTTTCTGACCGGCAAATACGCCGAGTCGCAGGAAGCTTATGAAAAGCTGGCGGACGGCAAGCCTGTCGAGGCGGCTCTCGGAATCGCCCGCTGCCTGGCCAGCGTCGGAAAGCGGGACGAAGCGGCGGCGATCCTTGAAGCGGCCGCGAAGAAACATTCCGAGGCGGCGGCGCTGGCGGCCGAGTTGGCCCGGCTGGCCTTCGAGCGCGGCGATTATCCGGCGGCGCAACTGGCGGCGGCAGCGGCCTTGAAGACCGATCCGGATCAACTGGCGGCGCGCTGGGTGCAAGCCGAATTGGCTCGCACGGCCGGCCGGCTCGACGAGGCCGACGCCGCTTACAAGCGGTTCGTCGACTATTACAATGGCCACGACGTCGATTCGCCCGACGACCTGCGCTATATCGGCCTGGCCGCGGCGCAGTTCGCCCGCTGGCATCGCTTGAGCAGCCAGTTCTCGTTTCTGGTCAACGACCTGTATCCCGACGCGATCAAGCTCGACGAGTCGTACTGGCCGGCTCACCTGGAAACCGGGTTGTTGTTTCTGGAGAAGTACAACCAGGCAGAGGCGAGCCGCTCGCTGAAGCAGGCGCTGGCCATCAATCCGAACTCGGCCGAAGTGCATGCGGCGCTGGCCGCGCTGGCGCTGCAGAATTTTCAATTGGACGACGCGCGGCGACTGGTCGAGCGGGCTTTGGAAATCGATCCCACGCTGCAACAAGCCTATGTCTGCCGCGCCGATTCTTATCTGTCGAACTACGAGGCGGCCGAGGCGATCGTCTCGCTCGAAAAGGGCCTGCCGCTCAACCCCGTCTCGGAATTGACGCTGGGCCGGCTGGCCGCGGCCTATGCGGCGGTCGATGGCTCGGAGAACGCGGCGCCCGACACGCGGCTGGGCACGCGGATCGCCGAAGTCGACGCGCGCAATCCGCACGCCGGCGAGTTTTACGAGTCGCTGGCCGCCGGGCTCGACCAGAGCCGCAAGTATCCGGCCGCCGCCCGCTACTATCGCGAAGCGGTCGAGCGGATGCCGCAGTTGACCTCGCCGCGCGGAGCGCTGGGGCTGATGCACATGCGGCTGGGCGACGAGGTCGAAGCCAAAAAGCTGCTCGACGAGTCGTTCGAGGTCGATCCGTTCAACGTCCGCGTGAGCAACAGCCTGAAGGTGCTGGAAGTGCTCGACGGTTACGCGATTCTCGAAACCGATCATTTCGTGCTGAAGTTCGACCGCGGGCAGGACGAGCTTCTGGCGCGCTACGCGGCCAGGTATCTGGAAGACGAAGTCTACCCGCAATTGGTCGAGCACTTCGCCTTCAAGCCCGAGGGCAAGTCGCTGTTCGAAATCTTTTCGCACGCCCGCAACACCAGCGGCCACGGCTGGTTCAGCGCGCGAATGGTCGGTCTGCCCGCCATTCATACGATCGGCGCCTGTGCGGGCAAGATGGTGGCCCTGGCCAGCCCGAACGACTTGAAGACCAAATTCAACTGGGCCCGCGTAGTGAAGCACGAGTTCGTCCACGTGCTGAATCTGCAGCAGACGCACTTCAACATACCGCACTGGTTCACCGAAGCGCTGGCCGTCGAGAGCGAGGGCTATCCCCGGCCGCAAAGCTGGAACGATCTGCTCGCCGAGCGCGTGCCCAAGGGAGACCTGTTCAATCTCGACACGATCAATCTCGGCTTCGTGCGGCCCAAGTCGCAATTGGAGTGGAACCTGGCCTATTGCCAGGCTCAGCTTTACGCGCAGTGCATGCAGGCGACCTACGGCGACGACGCCTTGGCCAAGATGCTGGTCGCGTATCGCGATAACCTCGATACCCGCGGCGCGCTCAAGCGCTCCTTCGGCGTCGAGCAAGAAGCCTTCGAGCAAACGTATCTGGCCTTCGTCGAGCAAATCACAGCCGGGCTGTCGACCAACGGGCAAGCGGTCGAAAAGAGCTTCTCCGACCTGGAAAAAGCCCGTGCCGCCAAGCCCGACGACAGCGAACTGACGGCCCAATTGGCCTACGCCCACTTGCAGCGAAAGCAGTATCCCAAGGCGGGCGAATTGGCGAAGGCGGCGCTCAAAGCCGACCCCGAGCAGCAGTTGGCCGTTTACGTTTTGGCGCGCTTGAAGCTGCTCGTCGGCGAGACCGAGGAGGCGCTGGAAATGCTCGAAGGCGGCCTCGATCGCCAGGCGCCGCAGAAGAACCTGTTGAGCCTGCTGGCCGGACTGAAATTGAAGGCCAAACAGTACGACGCAGCGGCGGAGCTTTACGAACTCGGCGCCAGGCGCGAGCCGGGCGACCTCCAATGGACCAAGTCGCTGGCCAAGGTCTATTTGCTGTCCGGCGACGACGAACGACTGGCGCCGCTGTTGGCGCGGCTGGCCCAAGCCGATCCGGACGATTTGAAAGTGCGAATGAAGCTGGCCCAAATAGCGCTGGCCAAAAAGGATTTCGCCGCCGCCGCCGATTGGGCGAACCAAGCCAACCAGATCGACGTACAAGACCCGGAGATTCACCGCGCCTGGGCCGAGGCGCTGGCCGGCGCCCGCGAGTTTGCAAAAGCCGCCGAAGAATACGAAACGGCCGTCCGCCTGGCGCCCGACGACGAAGATTGCCGTCTGGCGCTGGCCGAAACGTGGCGCCAGGCCGGCCAGCCGGCCAAGGCCCGGCAAGCGTTGGAAGCGCTGTTGAAGAAGTCGCCCGACCACGAAGGCGCCCGGGCCATGCTGGAGAAACTCAAACCTTGACCCACGAAGAAGCATCGCCGGCGAAGCGAGCGGCCCCTGCGCCGCCCGCCGACATCACGCTCGCCCAGTTCCAGCGGCTGATCCGCGACATGTACCTCGAAAAGGACCTGGCGCGCGGCGTCGACGGCACGTTCATGTGGCTGATGGAGGAGGTGGGCGAGCTGGCCAGTTGCCTGCGCAACGGCACGCACGAAGAACGGCTCGGCGAGTTCGCCGACGTGCTGGCCTGGCTGACCACGATCGCCAACGTGGTCGGCGTCGATCTCACCGAGGCCGTACAGCGGAAGTACGGCGTCGGCTGTCCGGGCTGCGGCCAGATCGTCTGCCGCTGCGCCGACGAGGAGAAGCCGTGATGTCTGCAATGAACCACCAGCTAAAGCTGGTGGCAAACAGGTCAACAGACGGTCGCTCGTCTGGCGACGGACGCCAGCTTCAACCGCGCTCCTGCCATTCGGCGGTTTGCTCGGCACTTGTCCTGTTCATTGCAACTTGCTTTGCATCGCCTGCAGCAGCCGCCGATCAAAAAGGCGCCGTCTCCAACATCCGCGTTGGTTTCGCCGGGCAGTACCGCGTCGGCTGCTGGACGCCGGTCGAAGTGGAGCTGCAAGGCGGCGAGAGCGACCTGCAAGGCTGCGTTGAATTGACCGCGCCCGACGGCGATGGCTTGGCGAGCGTCGTGACCTCCGACGAACTGACGCTGCCGGCCGGGCAAACCTCGCGGGAGTTGATGTACGTCAAATTCGGCCGGCTCGAAAGCCCTCTGAAAGCGGCCTTTCGCGCCAACGGCGAAATCGCCTTCAGCCGCGCGTTCGTCGCGGGGGCCGAAGCTTCGCCGCTGTCGCGGGCCTTGCCCTCGGCCGAACGGTTGATCGTGCAGCTTGGCTCGCCCATCGGCATCGAAGCGGTCTTGGCCCAACAGCGACGCGACTCGCCCGACCACGCCGCTCTGGCCGTCGTCTCGCAGGCCAGCGAACTGCCGGCGCGCTGGTTCGGCTACGAGAGCGCCGATACGGTCGTGCTATCGGCGGACGATCAGTTGTACGCAGACTTTCAACGCGATCCCCAGCGCGTGCGGGCTTTGGAAGAATGGCTGGAGAAGGGCGGGCGGCTGATCTTCGCGCCCGGCGCTTCGGCGCTGCGTTCGCTGCAGCCCGACAGCCTGGTGGCGCGTTTGGCCCCTGGAACCTTCGAGGGCCTCGTCTCGCTGCAAAGGACGGGCTCGTTGGAAACGTATACGGGCAGCGCCGTACGCATCGAACTGCGGCGCAGCGGCGGCTTGCAGATCGCGCGGCTGTCGGATTGGAAGGGCGCCGCCGAAGTCCGCGAAGGCGATTTGCCGCTGGTGGTGCGTTCGCCCCGCGGCTTCGGCCGCGTAACTTTCATCGCTTTGAATCTCGGTCAGGGGCCGCTGGCGGCCTGGCCGGGACGCACCGAATTCGTCAAGCGGCTGCTGGGCGGGCATTTCCGTCGCGAGCACCAGGACGAGCAGCATCTGGGCCGCGGTCCGGCGACGCACTTGGGCCTGACCGATCTGGCCGGGCAGTTGCGCGGCGCGCTCGATCAATACGCCGAAGTGGAATTGGCGCCGTTCTGGTTGGTGGCCGGTTTGATCGTCGTCTATTTGCTGCTGATCGGGCCGATCGATTTTTTCCTGCACCGCCGCCTGACGCGGCGCATGGGCCTGACCTGGCTGACGTTTCCCTTCTGGGTGCTATTGTTCAGCGCCGGGGCCTATTGGGGCGCCGGCCGGTTGAAGGGCGACACGCTGCGCGTCAACCAGGTCGACCTGGTCGATTTCGACGTGGCCAGCCAGCGCGTGCGCGGCACGACCTGGCTGAACGTGTTCAGTCCCGAAACGAGGCTCTACGATCTGTCGCTGGCGCCGCGGCTGCCGGCCGTCGACCCGGCGGAGCCGACCGAGACGCTCTGGTCGTGGATGGGCATGCCGGGGCCGGTGCTGGGGGGCATGGAGCAAACCGCCGCGTTTTCCGCGAATACGCTGCAGGCCTACCGCTTTTCGCCGGCGCTCGACGAAACGTCCGGCACGCCGATCCCGGTCTGGTCGACCAAGGGCTTCACGGCCCGCTGGCAGTGCCAGGCCTCGCCGCGGCTGGAATCACGACTGACGGCCGGCATCGACGGCATGGCCGCAGGCCGCATCACCAGCCGGCTCGGCGCGCCGCTGACCGACTGCCTGCTGATCAGCGGCCGCTGGGCCTACAAGATCGGCGAACTCGCGCCCGGGCAGACCGTCGTGGTGCGGCCCGGCGAACAGCGAGACTTGCAGGCGGTGCTCAAGGATTTCAAGATGGTGAAAGAGGAAAAGAACCTGGTGCAGATTTCCACCCCGTACAATCAGGCCGGCTTCGACATCCGCTCGATCTTGCAGCAGATGACGTTCTACGACGCCGCCGGCGGACGGCGCTACACCGGCCTGGCGAATCGCTACCAGGAATTCGTCGATCTGAGCGACCATCTCGAGCTGGGCCAGGCCATCCTCTGGGGCGTCACGAGCGAACGGCCGACCGAGCTGGAAAACGAGGGCAAGCCGCTGGCCGGCGCCAGCCAGCGACACTGGACCTTCTACCGTTTCGTGCTGCCCTTGGAGTCGAAGTCGTCGTGATTGAAACCCGCGATCTCACCAAGAAATACGGCGATCTGTTCGCCGTCCGCCAACTCGACATCAAGCTCGAGGCGGGCGACGTGTTCGGCTTCATTGGCCCCAACGGCTCGGGCAAAACGACCACCATGAAGATCCTGGCCACGCTGTTGAACCCGACCTGGGGCGAGGCCTACGTTTGCGGTTATTCGATTTACACCAAGCCCAAGGAAATCCGCCGCCTGATCGGCTACATGCCCGACTTCTTCGGCGTGTACGACGACATGAAGGTCATCGAGTACCTCGAGTTCTTTGCCGCCGCCTACCGCATCAAGGGGGCCAAGCGGCGCAAGGCCTGCGACGACATGCTCGACCTAGTCGATCTGGGCTACAAGCGCGAGGCGCTCGTGACCAGTCTCTCGCGCGGCATGACGCAGCGGCTCGGCCTGGCCCGCGTGCTGTTGCACGATCCGCAGGTGTTGCTGCTCGACGAGCCGGCCAGCGGCCTCGATCCGCGGGCCCGCATCGAAATTCGCGGGCTGCTCAAAGAGCTGCGCAAAATGGGCAAGACGATTATGGTTTCCAGCCACATCTTGCCCGAGCTGGCCGACATCTGCAACAAGATCGGCATCATCGAACGGGGCGAGCTGCTGGTGAATTCCGACGTCGAGGAAGTCATGCGCCGCGTGCGGCGGCAGCCGATCTTGAAGGTCGGCGTGATCGGCGACATGGAAGGCGCGGCAAAGGTGCTGGAAGGCCAGGACAACGTCGAAAAGGTCGCCTTGACGAACGGCGTCGTCACGGTCACGATGGCCCCCGGCACGTCCGATTACAGCGGTCTGCCCAGCGCGTTGATCGGCGCCGGGTACAAATTGACGCTGTTCAAGGAAGAAGAAGTCAACCTGGAAACGGCGTTCATGGAATTGACCAAGGGCATCACGGCGTAGCCGCTCGCCGGTTCGGAAAGGCTCACGAGGAGGGCGCCGCCATGCCGGAACTGAATTCGACGGTCACCGTCTTGCCTTCGTCGTCGGCCGCGGGCATCGTGCGCCAGCAACTCGAGGCGGCGGGAATCGAAAGCGCCGTCGTCGAAGCCGACGGGGCCTTCCAATTGCGGGTGGCCGAGGGCGATTTTTCACGGGCCATGCGACTGCTGTTTCCCATGCCTTCCGCGGAAAAGGCCGAGGCGATCGCCGGTCTTCAGGCTGCGCCTTGGAAGTGCGCTCACTGCGGCGAGCAAGTGCAGCCGACGAGCAACGTCTGCTGGTCCTGCGGAAAACCGAGAGCCGGGGCGGCGGCCGCAGCGCCTGCGGAGATATCGCCGCCCGCGCCGCCCACCTTCCCGTATCCGACGCCGCCTGCGGTTGAATTGCCTCCTCCCCCGGCGCCAGCACCACCGCCTCCACAGCCGCCGGCGGAAACGGCCGCGGCGCTGGAAGCTGCTTTTAGTGGCAGCGACAGCGAAACGGGCAAGCCGGAGGCGTTAGCCTCCGTGTCGTCGAGCATGGCCGCCACGCCGCAAAACCAGGAGGCTGACGCCTCCCGCTCGCCGGCTGCGCCGCGTGAGTCGTCAAGCGGCGGCCAACCCACCCCGCCGAAGCATCAGCAGCCAGAGCCGGCAAAGCCGGCGGCAGCGTCGCTCGCAGGGACGCCGCGAAAACGGACCGCGCGCGCTCCGACGATCGAGGAGCCGAACCCCTGGCGAGAGCCTTGGCTGATCGGAATCTGGGTGTTTCTCGGGCTGGCGATTTGCCTGATCGCCTGGCTGGCGCTACGGTAGTTTTACTTGAGGGGGCGGCCATGTCTCGCGAACCTCGCATCGTAGGCTCTTTCGCCACGCCGGTTGAGGCCGACGCCGTTCGCGCATTGCTCGAAGCCGAAGGCATCCACGCGCGGTTGGCCGACGAAGCCACCGTCGGCATGAATTGGCTGCTTGGCAACGCGGTGCGCGGCGTCAAGATCCTGGTCGCCGACGACGACCTCGCCCGCGCGGTGCAAATCGTTTCGGAAGCTGCAGATGCCGCCCGCGAAGTCGCGCATCGCATCAATGCGCCGCCCGATTGGAAGTGCTCGTTGTGCGGCGAGGAGGTCGAGGGCGATTTCGCGGTTTGCTGGTCGTGCGGGGCGACGCGCGACGGCGCCGCCGATCCGGGATTCGAAAAGGACGTCGAGCCGGCAGAGGCTTCCCCGGCGGCGGCTGCAAAATCCGATTCGGCCGAGCGGGATGATGACGCCGCGGAAGACGAAACGCCCGTCGCCCGCAGCGACGAGTCGAATCCCTTTCGCGCTCCGTCGGCGCCGCTCGTCGGAGTGCCGCAAGAGGCTGCGGCGGAAGATGACGAGTACTTTTCGGAAGAGGACGAAATTGCGTTTCGCGCCTGGAAGGCGTCAGTCCTTGGCTTTTTCTACTGTCCTGGGTTGTTGCACCTATACTCAACTTGGCTGCTGGTCTCGCTCGCCCTCAACGGGCGGCGGCTCGGCCGGAAGGCTGGGCGACGCTGTGTGTTCGCGTGGGTCATCAATTTGGCGGTCGTCGCTCTTGTCGGGGCCCAGCTTTACTGGTGGTTGGACGATTTATTTCGATTCGATTGATTCGAACTGACGACTACTGCCGAGGCTTAATCGCCGTAAACTCGCGCACGCGATTGGCGATGGCCGGCTCGACGGGCAGCCGCTCCATGCTGCTGGCGCCGTAGAAGCCAACGATCCCTTCGGTGCGATCGAGGATGTACTGCGCGTCGGCCGGTTCGGCGATCGGCCCGCCGTGGCAGAGCACCAGAATCTCCGGGCGTACGCGCTTCGCCGCGTCGTGCATGGCTTGCACGCGGGCGACCGATTCGTCGAGCGAAAGGGCGGTCGAGGCGCCGATGCTGCCTTTGGTCGTCAGGCCCATGTGCGGAATCAGAATATCGGCGCCGGCTTCGGCCATCGCCCGAGCTTCGTCGGGGTTGAAGGCGTAGGGCGTCGTCAGCAGGTTCATCTCGCGGGCCAGGCGAATCATGTCGACTTCCAAGCCGTAGCCCATGCCGGTCTCTTCCAGGTTGACGCGAAACACGCCGTCGTAGAGCCCAACCGTGGGAAAATTCTGCACGCCCGAGAAGCCCGCCTGCGCCACGTCGCGCAAGAAGAGTTTCATCAGCCGGAAGGGGTCGGTGCCGCACACGCCGGCCAGCACGGGCGTGTGCCGGACGACCGGCAGAACCTCGCGGGCCATGTCCATCACGATCGCGTTGGCGTCGCCGTAGGGCATCATGCCGGCCAGCGAGCCTCGGCCGCCCATGCGAAAGCGGCCCGAGTTGTAGATCACCAACAAATCGATGCCGCCCGCCTCCGACATCTTGGCGCTGAGGCCCGTGCCGGCGCCGCCGCCGATGATCGGCTTGCCTTGGGCCACTTTCGCCCGCAGCCGGGCCAGGATGTCTTCGCGTTCGAAGAGACTCATCAGAGCGGTTTCCTTCCGTCTATGTTGGCTTGAGAGATCGTTCTGTTTTTTCGCGGGCCGCAATCCGCACGACGGATTCTAAACCGCGTTCGCGTCGAGCGCGAAGTGCGTCTTCGTGCGTTGCACGCAACCCGCAGCCGTGCAATGGGTTAAACATTGCCGTTGCCCAATTGGAAAATGCGCAGTTAGGGCTGGCAAGACCCGTCGAACCCGATTTTTAGTCAGAATCGCTACGACCGGCGCCGAAGAGAACAAAATGCCAACCTCTGCCACGCCTACGCCGCCGTCCGAAGCGATCTCGGGAGATTCGCGCCGCCGAGCGACTTGGCGTCGAATCGCGTGCAGCCTGGCGCTCGCCGTTCTGCTCACGAGCGGCTGCACGAGCCTCCGCCAATGGCGCCAGAACGGCTTCAAGGTCGGCCCGAATTATTTCCGGCCGCCGGCGCGAGTCGCCGACGACTGGATCGACTCGGACGACCCGCGGTTCAACAAGCAGTCGTCGCCCGATCCGGCGTGGTGGCTGGTCTTCAACGACCGGCAGTTGAACGACTTGATCGCCGCGGCCTATCGCCAGAATCTCGATCTGCGATCGGTCGGCACGCGGATTCTCGAATCGCGCGCCCGGCGGAACATCGCCGCGGGCAACCTGTTCCCGCAGTCGCAACAGGCCCTGGGCGCCTACGTTCACGCGCAGCTTCCCAATAACCTGATCCTGCCGCTGCCGCGGAACACGTTCAACATCTGGGCGACGGGGCTCAACGCCACCTGGGAACTCGATTTCTGGGGCCGCTACCGCCGCACCATCGCCTCGGCCGACGCCAATCTGGGCGCGTCGGTCGAAGGCTACAACGACGCCCTCGTGCTGCTGTTGGCAGAAGTGGCCGACAGCTACGTGCAAGTCCGCACGTTCCAGCAGCGGCTGGCCTTTGCCCGCACCAACGTCGAGACGCAACAGGGCTCGCTGCGCTTGGCGGATGAAAAGTTCCGCAACGGCACGACGACCGAACTCGACGTGCAGCAGGCGCGCAGCAACCTGGCGCAAACCCAATCGCTGATTCCGCCGCTCGAAACCGGGCTGCGGCAGTCGGGCAACCGGCTCTGCTATCTGCTCGGTCAGCCGCCCTACGACCTGGTCCGGCAGTTGGGCGCCGCGCCGATTCCGACGGCGCCGCCGGCGGTCGCCATCGGCATTCCGGCCGAGTTGCTCCGCCGCCGGCCCGACGTTCGTCGCGCCGAGCGGCTGGTCGCCGCGCAAAGCGAACAGATCGGCATCGCCGAGGCCGATCTCTATCCCCGCTTCGGAATTTTCGGCTTTCTCGGATTCGCGGGCGACGACTGGAAGTCGCTGTTCAACGGCAAGAGCTTCGCGGGCATCATCCTGCCCAGCTTCCAGTGGAACATCATGAATTACGGGCGGATCCGCAACAACGTCCGCGCGCAACAGGCGGCGTTCCAAGGCGCCGTGTTCGACTACCAGCAAACGGTGCTCCGGGCCAATCGCGAAGTCGAAGACGCCCTGGTGGCCTTCGTGCGCTCGCGCGAACAAGCCGCGCGACTGCAGGAAAGCGTCGACGCCGCGCAGGTCTCGGTGGAACTCGTGTTGGCGCAGTACGAAGCCGGTCTCACCGATTTCAACCGCGTGTTCAACACCCAATCGCTGCTCGCGCAGCAGCAGGAACAGCTCGCCACCGTCGAAGGCAGCATCGCCCAGAACCTGATCGCCGTTTACCAGGCGCTGGGCGGCGGCTGGCAATTCATGCGTACGGGCGGCGTGGCGGAATCGGCGGTCGTCGAAGTCCAAACGCCCGCGCCCGACGCGCTCTCGCTGCCCGCGCCGGCCGTTCAACCGGCCCCACAAAAGCCGCAATAGACGCGGCTTGGGGCCGCGAAAAGCTCAAGTAAAGCTTTTAGGGACGTTCGAATCTTGCGGAGGCGCCGCGTTTTTACCGTTCGCTGACTGGGCCGACGAGGGCATGGCGATTCTTGCCGCCCCGCTTGTCAAGCGAAGCTTGCACCTGCGGGATTTGTCTATCGGCCAACATCGCGGCGAGATCCGTCCGCTAGCCGCCTTCTTGACGAGCACCGAGTACCCCTGCGGCGAAAACTTCGCCGTCTTTTACGGACAAAGCCTCTCCATTGTTGAATTCCTTGTCGATCGCAAGAGCCCCGCGGAATTCGTACGATTTCTACGGCATGCGGGAAAAGCCGGCTACGATGCCGCGCTGAAAGATTGCTACGGACTGGACGGAATTTCCGACCTCGAACGGCAATGGCGGCAATCCGCGTTCGCCGTTTGGCCTGCGGACGAGCCGGTTTTGACGGACTTTGCGAACGGTATCGCCGCGGATGTTGCTTTGGCGGCGCCCGGCCCGTGACGACGGCCGGCCGCCGCCCTGACCGCGATCGAGCATCTTTATGGTATCTTAATGCGCAAACGGGCGGAATTGATGCCGTCTTAGCGCGGCTTTTGCTTCAATTCCAGATGCAGGTTGCTCGCGATGTTGGTTTTGCGAGCAACGATTCCAGCGACGGAGAAATCGCGATATGGACGCCTGGTACATGGCGCTCGGCCTGGGATTCTTCCTGATGAGCGGAGCTTTGGTCTACTTGTTCGATCAACTCTAAACTAAGGGAGTTTGACGATGAACTGGATTCACATCATGGCGACGATCGTTTCGGTCAGTCTGTTCGTGTATCTCACGGTGGCCCTGCTGGTGCCGGAGAAGTTTTCATGACCGCCAATGGTTGGTTGCAACTTGCGCTGTATCTGGCGCTGCTACTGCTGCTCGCCAAGCCGCTGGGGGCCTACATGGCGGCGGTCCATGAAGGCCGGCGCACGTGGCTGGATGCCGCCCTGGGGCCGATCGAACGATCGATCTACCGGCTGTGCGGCGTCGACCCCCAGTCCGAAATGCGCTGGACGGCCTACGCCGCCGCCGTGCTGTGGTTCAGCGCGGCGGGCTTCGCCGCCGTCTATCTGCTCCAACGCCTTCAGGCCTTGCTGCCGCTGAACCCCCAACGCCTCGGCGCCGTCGCGCCCGATTCGTCGTTCAACACGGCCGTGAGCTTCGCCACCAATACCAATTGGCAAGGCTACGGCGGCGAAACGACGCTCAGCTACCTGACTCAAATGTCGGGCTTGGCCGTGCAGAACTTCGTTTCAGCGGCTGCGGGCATGGCCGCGCTCGCGGCGCTCATCCGCGGCTTTAGCCGGCGTTCGATGGACACGATCGGCAACTTCTGGAGCGACTTGGTGCGCTCGACGCTCTTGATCCTGCTGCCCATGTCGTTCGTGCTGGCGATCGTCCTCGTTTCGCAAGGGGTCGTGCAAAACTTCCAGCCATATCAAACTGTCAAGCTCCTGCAGCCGACGAGCTACGAGCAGCCCAAATTGGGCGACGACGGCCAGCCGCTGAAGGACGCCGACGGGAATCCGATCACGGAATCAATCGCCGTGACCGAGCAGACGCTGCCGATGGGACCGGCGGCTTCGCAAATCGCCATCAAACAACTGGGCACGAACGGCGGCGGCTTTTTCAATGTAAATTCATCGCACCCGTTCGAGAACCCCACGCCGCTGAGCAACCTGCTGGAGATGCTGTCGATTCTGCTGATTTCGGCGGCGCTGTGCCACACGTTCGGCTTCATGGTCCGCGATTCGCGTCAAGGTTGGGCCCTGTTGGCGGCGATGACGATCGTTTTCGCGGCGCTCGTGATCCCGTGCGTCTTGTTGGAACAACGCGGAAATCCGCGGTTGGCCGCGCTTGGCGCCGATCAGATCGCCGGCCCGCAACAAGCCGGCGGCAACATGGAAGGCAAGGAGACCCGCTTCGGCGTGGTCAACTCGGCGCTCTGGGCGACGGCCACCACGGCCGCCTCGAACGGCTCGGTCAATTCGATGCACGATTCGTTCACCCCGTTGGCCGGCGCCATCCCGATGTGGCTGATGCAACTCGGAGAAGTGATTTACGGCGGGGTCGGCTCGGGGCTGTACGGCATGCTGCTGTTCGCCATCGTGGCGGTGTTCATCGCCGGGTTGATGGTCGGCCGCACGCCCGAATACCTGGGCAAGAAGATCGAGGCCTACGAAATGAAAATGGCCTCGATCGGCATCCTGGTTCCCTGCGCGGTGGTGCTGCTCGGAACGGCTCTCGCCGTGGCGACTCCGCAAGGCAGGGCGTCGATTTTCAATTCCGGCGCGCACGGCTTCAGCGAAGTGCTGTACGCCTATTCCTCGGCCGGCAACAACAACGGCAGCGCCTTCGCGGGCTTGAACGCCAACACGCCCTTCTACAACACGACGCTGGGGCTGGCGATGCTCTTCGCCCGGTTCTGGGTGATGGTTCCGGCGTTGGCCATCGCCGGCTCGTTGGCCAGGAAAAAGATCGTGCCGGCCAGCGCCGGCACGATGCCGACGCACACGCCGCTGTTCGTCGCGCTGTTGATTGCGGTCGTGATCCTCGTCGGCGCCTTGACGTTCATCCCGGCCCTGGCCCTGGGACCGATCGCCGAGCAACTGATGCTCTCGGCCCCTTGATCTTCATCCGCTCCCGGAATCGCACCCATGATTGTATCTCCCAAACGCGTTCCGATGTTCGACGCCGCGATCTTTCGCCGCGCGGTCGTCGAGTCGTTTCGCAAGCTCTCGCCGCGCGTGCAAGTGCGCAATCCGGTGATGTTCGTCGTGTTCGTCGTCGGGATCGTGACGCTCGTGCTCTGGGCGCAGGCGGTCGTGTCGACCGGCGAGGCGCCGGCGGGGTTCATCCTGGCCGTCTCGGTCTGGCTCTGGTTCACCGTGTTGTTCGCGAATTTCGCCGAGGCGCTGGCCGAAGGCCGCGGCAAGGCGCAGGCCGACGCGCTGCGCCAATCTCGCACCGAAACCGTCGCCAAGCTGCTCGTCGAGCCGCGGCGGAACGCGGCTTACGAGCAAATCGCCGCCTCGTATCTGAAGCTCAACGCCGTCGTGCTGGTCGAGGCGGGCGACTTGATTCCGGCCGACGGCGAAGTGATCGAAGGCGTAGCTTCGGTCAACGAAAGCGCCATTACGGGCGAAAGCGCGCCCGTGGTCCGCGAAAGCGGCGGCGACCGGAGTTCGGTGACGGGCGGCACGCAAGTGCTCTCCGATTGGCTGATCGTGCGGGTCACCGTGCTGCCCGGAGAGAGCTTTTTGGACCGCATGATCGCTATGGTCGAAGGCGCCAAGCGGCAGCGAACCCCCAACGAAATCGCCCTCAGCATCCTGTTGGCCGGCCTCTCGATCATCTTCCTGCTGGCCGCGTGTACGCTTCTGCCCTATTCGATCTACAGCGTCGCAGCCGCCGGCCAAGGCCAGCCGATCACGGTCACGGTTCTGGCGGCCTTGTTGGTGTGTTTGATTCCCACCACGATCGGCGCCCTGCTGTCGGCGATCGGCATCGCCGGCATGCACCGGCTGAGCGCGGCGAACGTCGTGGCCATGTCGGGCCGGGCGGTGGAGGCAGCCGGCGACGTCGACGTCGTGCTGTTGGACAAGACGGGGACGATCACGCTGGGCAATCGGCAGGCGGCGGCGTTTCTGCCCGCCGAAGGCGTCGAGCCCCGGGAGTTGGCCGACGCCGCGCAGTTGTCGTCGCTGGCGGACGAAACCCCCGAGGGGCGCAGCATCGTCGTACTGGCCAAGCGCGAGTACGCGTTGCGGGGCCGAGAGATTCAAACGCTCGGAGCGACTTTCGTGCCGTTTTCGGCGCAGACGCGGATGAGCGGCGTGAATCTCGCTCATCGTGAGATTCGCAAAGGCGCCGCCGACGCCATCGAGCGCTACGTTGCGTCCCAGGGCGGCGCGTTTCCCGAGAGCTTGCGCGGCCTCGTCGAAAGCGTCGCCCGCTCGGGCGGTACGCCGCTGGTCGTGGCCGAAGGCCCGCGCGTGCTGGGCGTGGTGCAGCTCAAGGACATCGTCAAAGGCGGCATCAAGGAGCGGTTCGGCGAGCTGCGCCGAGGCGGCATCAAGACGATCATGATCACCGGCGACAACCCGCTCACCGCGGCGGCCATTGCCGCCGAAGCCGGCGTCGACGACTTCCTGGCCGAGGCGACTCCCGAAGCCAAGTTGAAGTTGATCCGCGAATATCAGCAAGGCGGGCGGCTGGTGGCCATGACGGGCGACGGCACGAACGACGCCCCGGCCTTGGCCCAGGCCGACGTCGCCGTGGCGATGAACACCGGCACGCAGGCGGCCAAAGAAGCCGGCAACATGGTCGATCTCGACTCGAATCCCACCAAGCTGCTGGAGATCGTGCAGATCGGCAAGCAACTGTTGATGACGCGCGGCGCATTGACCACGTTCAGCATCGCCAACGACGTGGCCAAGTATTTCGCGATCATTCCCGCCGCCTTCGCCACGACTTATCCGGCGCTCAAGGCGCTCGACGTGATGCGCCTGAGCACGCCGCAAAGCGCGATCATGTCGGCCGTGATCTTCAACGCGTTGATCATCATCGCCCTGATTCCGCTGGCCTTGAAGGGAGTGCGCTACCGGCCCGTGCCGGCGGCGCAATTGCTGCGCGAAAACTTGCTGATTTACGGCCTGGGCGGGCTGATCGTTCCGTTCCTCGGCATCAAGGCGATCGACCTGGTTTTGGCCGCATTGCACCTGGCGTGAGAGCCTTCACGAGAAAGATACGCAAAGACAGGATCCTATGTTCCGTCCATTCCGTCCCGCGATCGTTTCGCTCGCATTGCTCAGCCTGCTCACCGGGGTCGTTTATCCGCTGGCAGTCGCCGGCGTGGCGCAGCTCGCGTTCCCGAAAAGAGCCGGCGGCAGCCTGATTCCGGGCAAATCGGCGCCGCTCGGCTCGGAATTGATCGGCCAATCGTTCGATCGGCCCGAGTATTTCTGGGGCCGCTTGTCGGCGACCTCGCCGACTCCGTACACGGCCTTTGGCGCCGCCCCGCTCACAGGGTCGTCCGGATCGAACTATGGGCCGCTGAATCCCGCCTTGACGGCCGCGGCCCAGGCCCGGATCGAGGCCCTGCGCCGGGCCGATCCCGACAACGACTTGCCCTTGCCGGTCGATCTGATCACGGCCTCGGCCAGCGGTCTCGATCCTCATATCAGCCCGGCCGCGGCGCTCTATCAGGCGCCTCGGGTAGCGGCGGCCCGCAGAATCGGCGAAGATCGGTTGCGGGCCTTGATCGCCGAGCATACCGAGGGTCGCCAATTCGGCGTGCTCGGCGAGCCGCGAGTGAACGTGTTGCAACTGAATCTGGCCCTCGACGCGAATGCCGACCAGCGCGAATGACTGACAAGCGCCCCGATCCTGACGCCGTGCTGGCCCAAGTGCAGGCTGACGAAGCGCGTGCTGGGCGCGGGAAACTGAAGCTGTTTTTCGGCTTCGTGGCAGGCGTCGGCAAAACGTACACGATGCTCGAAACCGCGCGGCGCGACGTTTCGGCCGGCCGCGACGTGCTCGTCGGCGTCGCCGAGACGCACGGCCGCGGCGAAACGGCCGCGATGCTGCTGGGCATGGAGATCTTGCCGCTGCGCGAGTTCGAATATCGGGGCGTCAAGCTCAAGGAGTTCGATCTCGACGCCGCTTTGAAGGCGCACCCCGAGTTGATCGTCGTCGACGAACTGGCGCACACGAACGCGCCCGGCAGCCGTCACGCGAAGCGCTGGCAGGACGTCGAAGAACTGCTGAACGCCGGCATCGACGTCTACGCGACGCTCAACGTGCAACACCTGGAAAGCCTGAACGACGTCGTCGCCCAGATCACCGGCATCGTCGTGCAGGAGACCTTGCCCGACGCCGTGCTCGAACGGGCGGACGAAATCGAACTGGTGGACTTGCCGCCCGAGAGCCTGCTCGAGCGGCTGCGCAGCGGCCGGATTTACGTTTCGACGCAAGCCGAACGGGCGGTGCAGAGCTTTTTTCGCAAGGCGAACCTGGTGGCGCTGCGCGAGTTGGCGCTGCGCCGCGTGGCCGAGCGGGTCCATGTCGACGTGCAAACCGCCCGACTGAGCGGCGCGGCCCGGCAAACGTGGCCGACCGTGGAGCGGATTTTGGTGTGCATCAGCCCCAGCCCGATGTCGCCGCGCGTGATCCGCACGGCCAAACGCATGGTCAGCTTGATGCAGGCCGAATGGATCGCGGTCTACGTCGAACGGCCTGGCGCCGAAGGGATCGACGCCGCCTCGCGGCAGCGACTCGTCGAGAACACGCGGCTGGCCGAGCAGTTAGGCGCCGAGATCGTGACGCTGGCCGGCGGCAACGTGGCGGAAGAGTTGGTGAGCTACGCTCGCGCCCGCAACGTCACGAGAATCGTCGTCGGCAAGACGGGCGAGAAAACCTGGCACAGCCGCTTTCGACGCAGCCTGGTCGACGACCTGCTGCGAGCCAGCGGCGAGATCGACGTCCACGTGATTCACGGCGTCGCCGAGCCGCGGGCCCAAGCGGCGCCGCCGCGATCCCAACCGACCGACTTCAGCGGCTACCTGCGGGCCGCCGCCGTGGTGGCCGCTTGCGCCGCGATCAATGTCGTCATCCATTGGTTCGGGTTGAAGGAAGCCAACCTGGTGATGGTCTTTCTGCTGGGAGCGGCGTTTTCCGCCGCCCGATATGGGCGCGGGCCGGGCATCCTGGCCTCGGTGGCCGGCGTGCTGCTGTTCGATTTTCTCTTCGTTCCGCCTTATTACACGTTCGTCGTGGCCGACACCCGGCAATATGTGCTCACGTTCGCCGTGATGCTCGGCATCGCCATCCTGACCAGTTCGTTGACGGCGCGACATCGAGAACAAGCGGAGCTTTCCCGACGGCGCGCCCATCGCACCGAATCGCTTTACAACATGAGTCGGCTGCTGGCGGGACAGGTGGGCAGCCATCAATTGGCCGACGTGGCGGCGCGGCAGTTGGCGGCCGTGTTCGCCGTCGAGGCGGCCGTCTTTCTGCCCGACGACGGCAGACGGCTCAAGCTGGCGGCCGGACCGCCGGCAGGCTTCGCGACTCAGGAACACGAGTTGACGGTCGCGCAGTGGGTCTTCGCCCATCAACAGCAAGCCGGCGCCGGAACCGATACGCTGCCGAGCGCCCGGGCCTTTTATCTTCCGCTGATCGGCTCGCAAGGCGCGGTGGGAGTGTTGGGAATCGCGTCGAACGATCCCGCACAACTGGAAATTCACGAGCAGCGGCAACTGCTCGAAACCTTCGCCAGCCAGATCGCCGGCGCGATCGAGCGCGATCAGTTGGCCGCCCAAGTGCAGGCCGTCTTGGTCCAAGCCGAGGCCGAACGGCTGCGAAGCTCTCTGCTCAGCTCGGTCTCCCACGACCTGCGCACGCCTCTGGCCGTCGTCACGGGCGCCAGCAGCAGTCTGTTGGAATCGGAAGGATCGCTCGATGCGCAGACGCGCCGCGAGTTGTGCCAGACCATTTACGAAGAGGGGCGGCGGCTCAGCCGGCTGGTCGATAATCTGCTGGATATGACGCGGATCGAGTCCGGCGGCGTGCAGGTCAACAAGGGTTGGCAGGTGATCGAAGAAGTCATCGGCTCGGCCTTGCACCGCACGGCGACCTTGTTGCACGGCAGGCAAATCGCCACGCACGTGCCCGTCGAATTGACGCTCGTGCCCTTGGACGATGTCCTGATCGAACAAGTGTTGATCAACTTGCTGGAGAACGTGCAGAAATACACGCCGCCTGGCTCGCCCGTAGACATCGCCGCTCGACGGGAACGACAGCAGATCGTGATCGAGGTGGCCGATCGCGGGCCGGGCCTTCCGCCGGGCGAGGAGGAGCGCGTTTTCGAAAAATTCTACCGCGGCCAGGCGGCCTCGGACGGCCGCCCCGGCGCCGGGTTGGGTCTGGCGATTTGCCGTGCGATTCTGGCGGCGCACGGGGGACGAATTTGGGCCGAGAACCGTCCCGACGGCGGCGCTCGCTTCTGTTTCAGCCTGCCGCTGGAGGGCAGCCCCCCGCACGTGGCCCGCGAGACCGAGGCGATCGAAATTGCCTCCGGCGATCGAGATCCTTGACGGACCCCTGTTCCCAGACGGACCCCTGTTCCCATTCTTGCCGCCGCTTGCCCCCGTCCTGACGATGCCGACTTCGCCCTTGATCCTGCTTATCGAAGATGAAGCTCCGATCCGCAAATTCGTGCGCGTGGCGTTGGAAAACGAGGGCTATCGCCTGGCGGAGGCGGAAACGGGCGAAAAAGCCCTGTCGCTGGCGGCCGATCAGCCGCCGGAACTGGCGATCCTCGATCTGGGACTGCCCGATATGGACGGCCTCGACTTGCTGCGCCGGCTGCGCGAATGGTCGTCGGCCCCCGTGCTCGTGCTCTCGGCGCGCGGGCAGGAAAAAGACAAAGTTGCGGCGCTCGATGCCGGCGCCGACGACTATTTGACCAAGCCGTTCGGCGTCGGCGAATTGCTGGCGCGGGTTCGCGTCGCCTTGCGGCATTCAGCCCGCTTGGGGCAAGGCGCCAAAGCTGAGGCTGCCTTCGCCGTGGGAGACTTGTCGGTCGATCTCGCGGCGCGGCGCGTGTTTCTGGGCCAGAGCGAAGTTCACCTCACGCCGATCGAATACCGCCTGCTGACCGTCTTGGTGCAACACGCCGGAAAAGTCTTGACGCATCGCTTCCTGCTCAAAGAAGTCTGGGGGCCAGGGCACGCCGAAGAGGTGCACTACCTGCGGGTGTTCATGGCGGGGTTGCGTCGCAAGCTGGAAATCGAACCTTCGCAGCCGCGGTATCTGCTCACGGAGCAAGGCGTGGGCTATCGGTTGCGGGACTGATTGGTGTTTGGAATTCGCCGCAGATGTCGTATGTTGCGCAAACAGTCCGATCCCAAGCCCCGCGCGGGCCCCTTTGTTCCTGCGGCAAACCTGCGAAATCGCCTGATGGCAACCAACACGATGCCGATCGAGAAGGGCGTTACCGCGGCGAGCCCGCCGGCAAAGACGCTGTCGATTTGCCTGATCAACCCCCGCTTCGAGCCGTCGTATTGGGGCTTCGAATTTGCGCTGCCGCTTTATCCGGGAGATAAACGCAGCACGATGATCCCCGGCTCGCTTTCGGCGATCGCCGGGCTGTGTGGCGACCACAACGTGCACGTGCTCGACGAAAATGTCGAGGAAATTGATTGGCAGTTCCTCCGTTCGTTCGACGTGGTCGGCGTGACGGGAATGAACGTGCAAAAAGTGCGTATGCGGGAGATTCTCCTCCAGCTCCAAGAATTGAAGATATTCACGGTCGTGGGCGGCCCGTTCGTTTCGGTCCAGGAAGAGTTTTTCGAGGGGCTGTGCGACGTCATCTTCGTCGGCGAGGCCGAAACGACCTGGCCCCGGTTCCTCGACGATTTGGCCCGCGAGTCGCCCACCGAGAAGCGTTATGAACAGTCGTCGCCGACCGACATGACCCAAGCGCCCCGGCCGCGGTTTGATCTCCTCAAGGTCGACCGCTATGCGTCCGGGGCATTGCAGTACTCGCGAGGCTGCCCCTTCGAATGCGAGTTCTGCGACATCATCGTGATCTACGGGCGCAAGCCTCGGGTCAAGGAACCCGCTCAACTCATAGCCGAGTTGGACGACATGCGCCAAGCCGGGTTTCATTCCGCGTTTATCGTCGACGACAACTTCATCGGCAACAAAAAGAAAGCCAAATCGCTGCTGGAGGAGCTGATTCCATGGATGGAGCGGCACAACTATCCGCTCCGCCTGACGACTGAGGCCAGCATCAATCTTGCCGATGATGCAGAACTGCTGGATTTGATGTACCGGGCCAATTTCAGAAGCGTGTTCATCGGAATCGAGACGCCGCGTTTGGCGTCGCTGAACGAGACCAAGAAGTTTCAGAACGCGCGGGGCGACTCGCTGGCGGCCAAGCTGGCACGGATTCAAAACGCGGGTCTCGACGTCAATGGCGGATTCATTGTCGGCTTCGATAGCGATGACCAGGAGATCTTCGAAGACCAATTCCAGTTCATCCAAGAAAACGGCATCACGCTTGCCATGGTGGGGATGCTGCAGGCGATTCCCAAGACGCCGCTCTACGAACGGCTGCGGCGGGACGGCCGCTTGGTCGAGGAAGATCCTAGTTGCAATTTCGTGCCGAAGCAGATGACTCGGCGCGAATTACGCCAAGGTTATTGGGATTTGGTCAAGCGGCTTTACGCACCCGAGGCGTACCTCGACCGATACTTCAAGGTGTACGAGTCGGCCGAATACCTGCAGCGCCGCGCCGATATCTGTCGCAAGGCCGGGGAAGGAAAACGGTTGCCGACGCTCGCTTATGCGCTCTCCCTGCTTTGGTCTCTCTTCTGGACCCTATTCTGGGATGGCTCATTGATCTCGCTCGGAAGGGTGTACGCAAGGTACTTCTTTACGCGGAATCTCAAGCACCGCCGAGACATCGTCGGCTTTGCTCAGTTTTTGAATCGCTGCGTGACCCACTGGCACTTTTACAAATTCACCCGCGAGTTGACTGCAGGGAGGCTGCGAGCCTACAACACTTTGTGAGCGAGAGACGTTGCCATGCGGCTGCCTGTCAGTGGCGCATCGGCGCCCGCATCAAGACGCCGATCGCTTCCTGGGCCATCGAGGCGGTCGGGCGACATCGAGGAGTTTGCGACGAAATTGAACCAATGGGCGCCACGTACGACGCGCCTTTGCGATTCGGGCGGCAGCAAGCGACGGACGTCCGGCACGCGGGTCCAATGCACCTGCGGCCGGTAATGGTGCTCTTGGTGGTAGCCGTTGTTGAACCACACGAAGTTATAAAGGGGGTTGTAGCAACTCACTGAATCCGTCTGGCGATTGCCCGGCGCCGCCCCATGGTGTTCGAGATAGTTCTCGGCCATCGCCGCCGCGTTTCCGAAGAACCAGACGGGAAGATAGAAACACAGGAAGCCGCGAAAGTTGATCGTCGCCAGGATAAGGAGCACAGCGCCGAGCGCGGCCAGCTCCCACGCCACGTCGTGCAGCACTCGCCGGCGCCGCGCTTCGCGCAGCAGCAAACGGAAATCCGAGCGAAAGTACCCCAGCAACGCGTAGCTCACGATGCTCTCTTCGCGCGTGGGCGGCCGCCCATAGCGCCAGGTCGACGTGAAATCGTTCGTCGTTCCCGTGCGCGGATCGGGCAGGTCGTTGTTGTACTTGTGATGGTGCAGGTGATGCAGGCGATACAGCGTCTGCGATCCGCCCAGCAGCAGCGAGTTGATCAGGCTGAAGACCGCGTTCAACCGCTGACTGCGAAAGAACGGGTTGTGGATGAAATTGTGCGCCGTACATTGAAAGTTCGTGCACATCAGGAAGACGGAGATCGCCGCCAGACCTAGGGTCGCGCTCCAAGGGACGCGGCCGCAGGTCCAGGCCCCATACACCAGGACGGCCAATTGCACTCCGGCCATGGCCGCCAGCAGGCTGTCGAGCCGGCTGTGGGCAAAGAAGCCAGTACGAGGTTGCTTTGCCAGCGGGCGCGTCGCGATTTCGCGGTCAGTCTCGGCGGAGCGGGGCGCGATCATGGAAGGCGAAGCCCTGATTTCTTATGAGTTGCGAAGTACGTGCACGTTGCGCGGCTCGTGGAATCGACCTTAGTGACCGCTCGTGCGACGGACAGGGCTGAATTGACCCAACGGGCGCCCACGCAATGTGCAACCGCCACATGGGATGAGCAAGTTACGGATCTCTCCGGCGCCGGTCCAGTGCATCTGCGGCCGATAATAGGGTTCAACCACGGTTACCGGCGAGAGCGGTCTAGTTGTACAGGGGGGGTGGCTACGAATGGAGGCGGTGGCGATCTCCCGGTTTCGTGCGACGGAAGAAGTCAGAAAACGAGACGGACAAGCCTGATCGCCTGCCTGCAGCGCAGAGGAGCAGGTGAACTCCAAAGCTCGACAGGCAGATGGCCGGAATCACTCGCAATACGCGACCGCAACTATGACGAGTTCCCTGCCCAGGCAGCCTGGTTTTCTTGAAGAGCCCGGCACTGAATTGCAGGGGCATGGGGCCCATTTCAGGAGTCGTCTGCTTGAACTGCCGGCTCGTCGACGCAACTCTTAGTTCTGAAATGAGAAAGCCATTCGACGTGCTCGCTGAAGGCGAATTTCGTTTTCATCGAGTGCAGTGGCGATGGGGGCCGGTTCCGGCATCCGGAAGGCGAGAGCCGTTAACCGCCCGTTGCAGTCGTTTGATCCGGTGACCTTGTCTCTGCGCGACCAGTTATTGACGATCCATGAAAAACGGCGTCGCCCGTTGCACCGTTCCCGCCTGAGACGTAGGCTGCGGATTGTTTCCCGCTGATGCCCGGCGCCGCAGTCCGCTGAGACCCACAAAATGGCTCCCGCTCGTCCGACAATCAGGTTTCTCCTTGGCGACGCTCCGGATGACCTGCATCGCCCGAGACATCGCCGCTACGGCCAGCGACGCGGCGCCTCTTCCTGGCCAGTGCTTGTCGTCATCGCCACACTGGTGATCCTCGGGCTGCTCATCGCGAGCCTCGTCGAACGCCCATCCAGCCCCGTCGCGAACCAGACCGGAGCGTCATCCGCTGAACAATCGCTGATGATCTACTGCGCGGCCAGCAACCGAGAGGTCATGGAGGCGGTCCGGGCGGATTACGAGCAGGACTTCGGCATCCCGGTGCAGGTTCAATACGGAGCTTCACAGACGCTGCTGGCTTCGCTCGAAGTGTCCAAGAGCGGCGACCTGTATCTGCCGGCGGACGATAGTTTCCTCGGTCGGGCTCGAGAGCGCGATTTGATCGATGACGATTTTGCCCTGGCCGACATGAAAGCCGTCGTGGCCGTCCCGAAAGGCAATCCGAAACAGATCGCCAAACTCGACGACTTGCTGCGCGACAAGATTCGCGTGGCCCAGGGCAGTTCCGAAGCGACCGCAATCGGCAAAGTGACGAAAGCCGCGCTGGAGGCGACCGGCAAGTGGGAGGCTCTCGAGCAGCATACCGCCGTGTTCAAGACGACTGTCAACGAAGTGGCCAACGACGTGAAACTCGGGGCCGTCGATGCGGGCATCGTCTACGGACCGGTGCTGCACGACTACGACACGCTGGAGGGGCTCTCGATCTCCGAACTGGCGTCGATTCAGTCGCGGGTGGCGGTGGCGCTGCTGAAATCGAGCACTCGTCCGCAGGCGGCTGTCCGCTTCGCCCGCTATCTCAGCGCCCAGGACAAGGGGCTGGTGCGGTATCGGGAGTTTGGCTTCGATCCGGTCGAGGGGGATCCCTGGAGCGAGCAGCCGGAGCTGACGCTCTATGCGGGGTCGATGCTGCGGCCGGCGATCGAGGAGACGATCACCGAGTTCGAACGCCGGGAAGGCGTCAAGGTCACGCGGGTTTACAACGGCTGCGGCATTCTGGTCGCCCAGATGAAAGCGGGCGAGGTTCCCGACGCGTATTTCGCCTGTGATGTGGAGTTCATGAATCAGGTGCAGGACATCTTTCCCAGTCCGGAATCGGTGTCGCAGAACGAATTGGTGATCCTGGTCGAGAAAGGGAATCCGCACGGCATCAAGTCGCTCAAGGACCTGAGCCATCCTGGGCTGCGGGTCGGCATCGGGCACGAGAAGCAGTGTGCGATGGGATGGATCACGCAGCGGACGTTTACCGAAAGCGGTCTGCAGACCGAGCTGATGAAAAATGTCGTGGTGCAGACGCCGACCGGGGACATGCTCGTCAACCAGATGCGCAGCGGTTCGCTGGACGCTGCGGTGGCTTACCTGAGCAACGCGGCCGGCGCCGCCGAGTTTTTGGACGCGATCCGCATTCAGGGGATTCCGTGTTCGGTGGCGACGCAGCCGTACGGCGTGGCGGCCGGCTCGAATCATCGTCAGTTGGCGGAGCGTCTGCTGCGTGCGATCCGCACGCAGTCGTCGAAAGAGAAGTTCACCAGCGAGGGCTTCCGCTGGCTGGAAGGACAGCGGTCCGCCGATGAGTGATGTGGAGACTGGCGTGCCGCCCGAGTCGCCGCCGGCCTCGACAATCGGGACGGCCGAATCCAAGCGAACCAATCGGGCCAAGCGAGCCCACCGGGCGGGATCGGATCTGCCCTTCCTGGCCTTGATGGGCGCCCTGGGAGGCGGCTATCTCCTGCTGATCCTCGCCCTGCTGGCCGCGGATATCGCGTACACTTCGCCCGCACATTTTGTAGCCGCCCTCTCGAAGCCGGAGATTCGGTTTGCCGTGCGTTTGACCCTGATCAGTTGCACGATTTCGGCGCTGCTGTCGATCTGGGTGGCGACGCCGCTGGGATACTTGCTGTCGCGCTTTCAGTTTCGCGGCCGCTGGCTGATCGACACGGCGCTCGACGTCCCGGTGGTGCTGCCGCCGCTGGTGATCGGGCTGAGCCTGCTGATTCTGTTTCATCTGCCGATCGCCGGCGGCAAACTGGATGACTGGTTTCAGCAAACACTCGGCTTTCGAGTGACGTTTCGGCAGCCCGCCGTGATTCTGGCCCAGTTTGCCGTGGCGTGCGCGTTTGCGGTGCAGACGATGCGGGTGACGTTCGACCAGATCGACCCGCGGGCGGAACAGGTGGCCCTCACGCTCGGCTGCCGGCGGAGCCAGGCGTTTCTGCAGGTCGTGCTGCCCCAGGCATGGCGCGGGCTGATTGCGGCGTTCACCATTGCCTGGGCCCGATCGCTGGGAGAATTCGGGCCGATCCTGGTCTTCGCCGGCGCGACGCGGATGCGGACCGAAGTGCTCTCGACGACGGTGTTTCTTGAACTGAGCGTCGGCCGGCTCGAGGCGGCCGTGGCGGTCTCGCTGATGATGGTCATGGCGGCGATGGCCGTGCTGGGCATCGTGCGGCTGCTGGGGGCGCGGGTGAATTGATGATCGAACTTTGCAACGCGTCGATCCGCTCCGGTCCGTTTGTGCTGAGCGATGTCAGCCTGACGGTCCCCACGGGCGGATACGCGATTCTGATGGGAGGCACCGGGCAGGGAAAAACGACAATCGTTGAAGCAATCTGCGGGTTGCGGGCGGTCGAACGAGGCAGCGTCGTTGTCGGCGGCGTGGATGTGACCCGCTGGAAGGCCGCGGATCGCGGGATCGGTTACGTGCCGCAGGATCTGGCGCTGTTTCCCACGATGACCGTTCGCGAGCATCTGGAGTTCGCCCTGCGGATTCGGCGCGCCGGACGGACGCTGATCCGCCAGCGGGTGGCCGAGCTTTCGCACGTGCTGGGAATCGAAGGGCTGCTCGCGCGGCGCGTTCACCATCTGAGCGGCGGCGAAGCGCAGCGCGTCGCGCTCGGGCGGGCGTTGGCGTTCGATCCGCAAGCACTGCTGTTGGACGAGCCCTTGAATGCCCTCGACGAAACGACTCGCGACCGGCTCTGCGAGCTGCTGCGTTCGGTGCAGCGGCAGCGCGGTCTGACGACGCTGCACATCACGCACAGCCGAACCGAGGCGCGGGCGCTGGCCGACCGCTTGCTGGTGATCGAATCGCGCCGCGTGACCGAGCGTCCCCTCGCGCAGCTTGCCGCACCCGCTGACGAAAAAAGGGGACATTCTACTTTTTCGGGAACGCAAACATCTCCTTACTCGGCCTCATGAAAAAGTAGAATGTCCCCTTTTTCCATGACCTCACGCAGTTCGGCAACTCCTGCGACTCGGGCGCTTGAGAGGACCGTACAATGAACGTGAGCGTCGAATTCACCGGACAACTCCGCACGGCGATGGGTCACGCGAACGACTGGGTCGAGTTGCCCGAGGGCGCCACGGTCGCGATGCTGCTCGTGCAACTGGGGCAGCGCTGCGGCGAAGCGGCGCGAACGCACCTCTTGAATGCGTCGAAGCAGCCGCAGCCCAGCCTGCTGGTGGCGATCAACGGGACTGCTTTTCCGTCGCGGCAAGCAGCGTCGACCGTTCTGAGCGAAGGGGACACCGTCGTGCTGTTGCCGCCGATCGCTGGAGGTTAGCTTCGATCCGATGAAACCGCTTCCCGAATTGACTGCAGACGAGCAGCGCCGCTACGAATGGCAATTGACCGTGCGCGATTTTGGCATGGAAGGCCAGCGCCGGCTCAAACGAGCGACCGTGCTGATCTCCCGCATCGGGGGCGTGGGAGGATCCGCGGCGCTACAACTCGCGGCGGCGGGGATCGGCCGGCTGATTCTGGCGCATGCGGGCAATGTGCGGTTGGACGATCTCAACCGCCAATTGCTGATGACCACCGAGAGTCTCGGGCGGCCGCGGATCGAGTCCGCCGCACGACGTCTGCGCGAGTTGAATCCGCACGTCGAGATCGAGACGGTCGCGGAAAACATCTGCGAGGGTAATGTGGCCGAGCTGGTCGGCCGGTGCGACGTGGTCGTAAGTGCGGCTCCTCTGTTCACGGAGCGGCTGCTGATGAATCGCCAAGCCGTGCGGTGGCAGAAGCCGCTGGTCGACTGCTCGATGTACGACCTCGAAGCCCGCTTGATGACGGTCCTGCCCGGCCGGACGCCGTGCCTGGAGTGCCTCTATCCCGAGCCGCCTCCCAACTGGAAACGGCAATTTCCCGTATTCAGTGCGGTCTCGTGTACGGTCGGATCGCTCGCGGCGATGGAAACGATCAAGGTGATTGCTGGATTCGGCGGACCGTTGGCCGGGCGGCTGCTGCTCGGCGATCTGCGCGACATGAGTTTTCGCACGCTGCCGATCGCTCGCCGGGAAGACTGTGCGGCGTGCGGCGCGTAGGTCAGGCATTCCAGCCTGACGTGCGTCATGGCTGGTGGCTGGGCTTGGAAATCAGGTAGAATTGAAGCTGGCTGGGGCAACTCGCGACAGAGGGTCTACCGGAGGAATCATCATGACGGTCCTGGAACACCAGCAGCCGCTCACGCTGCCGGTCCCTTTATATGAGGATCCGCCCGGTGTTTTTCGCGTCGGCAAGAGCCGCGTGCTGCTTGAACTGGTGATTCGCGCATTTCAACGCGGCCAGACGCCCGAAGCCATCATCCAGTCGTACGACACGTTGAGCCTGGCCGACGTTTATGCCGTCGTCAGCTACTACCTTTTGAATCCGGCCCCCATCGACGAGTACCTGGACGCCTGCGATCAAAAGGCCGAAGCCATGCGCCAAAAGCTGGAGGTCGCGGGAATGACCGGCCGCTTCGGCAAGGAGGAATTGCTGGCCCGTGCCCGCAACAAGGGGTTGTTCCGTGATCAGGCTCCTGACCGATGAGAACGGTGACGGCGATATCTTGCGCGGCCTCGTTCGCCGCATGCCGGACCTGGATGTCGTGCGCGTTCAAGACGTTGGACTGGCCGAAACTCCAGACCCGACGATCCTGGCGTGGGCTGCCGCCGAAGAGCGGATTCTGATCACGCACGACCGCGACACCGTTCCCGGCTTCGCTTTCAACCGAGTTCGCAGCGGACAGCCCATGCCAGGCGTTTTTCTCGTTAGCGACCAAATGCCGAGAGGACAGGCGGTTGACGAGCTGCTTCTCGCTATCGAATGCCTCACCGCTGACGAATGTAAAGACTTGGTACGTCATCTCCCGCTTTGAGTCACGCGCCGCCCGAATCGATCAGCATCTTGCCCATTTTCGACCGTGCCCTCAACCGTTGTCACTCTCATGACACCCCCGTCGCCGAAACCAAGCACTTCTGGCGCCGGGCCGGGTGGTGACGTATACTCCGGTCGGTTGGGCCTTGCTGAGTTCGCTCGATTTTCTGCCAATCGCTGACTTACCGTAGGGAGCCGCTCCATGTTTGGATCCACCGGGCCTCTCGAACGACGCGCGATCCTCGTTCCCGTCGTCGCCGCGCTGCTGGCGTGTGCGGCGATTCCGGCCGCCGCGGCCCCGGCCGACACCGCCGCCCCGGTCAATGTCGCCGCTGAAGTTCTCCAGCAAAGCGGCGTCCGCGGCGGTTTCGTCGTGCATCTCAACTGCGGAGACGGGCAACTGACCGCGGCCCTGCGGGCGACCGATGCTTACCAGGTACACGGCCTCGATACGTCGGCTGGGCGGATTGCCGAGACGCGGGCGGCGTTACAATCTGCCGGCGTCTACGGTCCGGTGAGCGTGGAGCGGTTCGATGGCAAGTCGCTGCCGTATATCGACGGCATGGTCAACCTCGTCGTGGCCGAGAAGCTCGGCGACGTGCCGCAGTCGGAGATCGAGCGAGTGCTCTGCCCGCGCGGGGTGGCCTGCATCCGCGCCGGCGGCGGCTGGAAGAAGATCGTCAAACCGGTTCCGGCGGAGATCGACGACTGGACGCACTACTTCCACGATGCCGGCGGCAATCCGGTCGCGCACGATACGGAAGTGGCGCCGCCCGAGCGGCTGCAATGGGTCGGCAGCCCGCGATGGTCTCGGCATCACGACAGGATGTCGAGCCTGAGCGCGCTGGTGTCGTCGCAGGGGCGGATGTACTACATCCTGGACGAAGGCTCGCGAGTTTCGATCGAACTGCCTTCCGACTGGCAGCTCATCGCACGCGACGCCTTCAACGGAACGATGCTGTGGAAGCAGCCGATCGAGAAGTGGCAGGACCAGATGTGGCCGCTCAAGAGCGGGCCGACGCAACTGGCGCGGCGGCTGGTCGCCGACGGCGAAGATCTGTATGTCACGCTGGGCATTCACGCCCCGGTCTCGCACCTCGACGGGGCGACCGGCAAGACGAAACGCGTCTACGAAGGAACCGAGTCGACGGAAGAGATCCTGCTCAACCAGGGGACGCTGTTCCTGCTGGTCAACCGGGGCGCCGCGGAACTGGACGAGTACGCTCCGAAATTCAACACCGGCGATCAGGGGCGGGTGGCCACGGAGTTCGTCTGGAACGAAAAGCCGCGCGACGTGGTCGCCTTCGACGCGGCGACGGGCAAGCGGCTCTGGTCGCATACCAGCAAAGTGGCGCCGCTGACGCTCTGCGCCAACGACAAGCGGGTCATCTTCCACGACGGCGACAAGATCGTCTGCCTCGACCCCAGGAGCGGAAAGCAGCTCTGGGCCACCGAACCGGCTTCGCGCCGCAAGTCGATTCAGTTCAACTTCGGCCCGCGACTGGTGCTGCACGAACCGTTCGTGCTGTATGCCGGCGGCGAGGGCAAGATGCGGGCTTATGACGCTACGGACGGGAAGATGCGGTGGGAGTCGGATCACGCCCCCTCGGGCTACCAGTCGCCGCAGGACATTATCATCGCGGGCGGCATGGCGTGGGTGGCGCCGACGACGAGCGGACGCGACAGCGGCATCTACAAGGGACGCGACCTGCTGACCGGCGAAGTGAAGATCGAGTTCCCGCCCGACATCGACACCTACTGGTTCCATCACCGCTGTTACATTGCCAAGGCGACCGACCGCTTCATTATTCCGTCGCGCACCGGAATCGAACTGGTCGACTACAAGGCGAAACACTGGGACATCAATCACTGGGTCCGCGGCGCCTGTCTGTACGGAGTGCTTCCCTGCAACGGGTTGCTCTACGCACCGCCGCACAACTGCGCCTGTTATCCCGAGGCCAAACTCTATGGCTTGAACGCTCTGGCCGCGGCGCCGAAGACGCCCATTCTGCCCAAGGAAATTCCCGAGGAAGACCGCCTGGAACTCGGACCTGCGTTTCGCGAACCGCTCAAGGAACAAGCCGCGACCGCAAACGAGTGGCCGACCTATCGCCACGACAACGAGCGGAGCGGATACTCGTCCGCGGAACTCGGCAGCGATCTGAGTCGTAGCTGGGAGACCAAGTTGCCCGGGCCGCTTTCCGCTCTCGTGGCGGCCGGCGGCCTGGTTTACGTGGCGCAGATCGATCAGCACAAGTTGCACGCGCTCGATGCCAAGACGGGAGAGTCGCGCTGGACCTACACGGCCGGCGGGCGGATCGACTCGCCGCCGACCTACTGGAACGGGCGGCTGTTCTTTGGCTCGGCGGACGGCTGGGTCTACTCGCTGCGCGCCAGCGACGGAGTCCTGTTGTGGCGTTATCGGGCGGCCCCGCTGGATCGCCGGCTGATGGCTTTCGAACAACTCGAATCGGTCTGGCCCGTTCACGGCTCGATTCTGATCGAGAAGGACGTCGCCCACTTCGTCGTCGGCCGGTCGAGCTTCCTGGACGGCGGCATGTGGTACGTGCGGCTCGATCCGCGCTCTGGCAAGAAACTCGGCGAAACCGTGCTCAACGATCGCGATCCTGAAACGGGCGAAGACATTCAGAATCGCCTGCAGACGCTGCAGATGCCGGTGGCGCTGGCCGACATCCTCTGCACCGATGGCGAGTGCGTTTTTCTGCGGTCTCAGAAGTTCGACGACGCCGGCCAGCGTCAGGAGATCGGACCGGTTTCCGGCGACGCCGCGAAGCAAGGGGGAACGCAGGCCGGTCCCGGCCGCCATCTGTTCGCCCCGATGGGCTTCCTCGACGACACCTGGTTCCACCGCTCTTACTGGGTCTACGGCAAAAATTTTGCCGGCGGACACAGCGGCTACTACCAGGCTGGCAAACACACGCCGTCCGGCCGCATCCTGGTGTTCAACGACAAAGAGATCTACGGCTATGCCCGGCAGCCGCAGTACTATCGCTGGACCACGCCGCTGGAGCATCAGCTCTTCTCGGCGAGCCGGGATGCGGTGGCGCCGGCGCCGATCGTCGGCGGAAACGGGAACAATGGCCCGGAGACGGTCGCGTTTGACCTCACGCCCAGCATCGATCCCACGAACAAACCGCTCACGGTAGAGGCGTGGATCAAGCCCGACAGTCCGGGCGGCGTTATCGTCGCCCACGGCGGTCCCGCGCAGGGGTACGCTCTGTTCCTTAAGAACCGGAAGCCGACCTTCGCCATCCGGTCCGGCAGCAAGCTGACTGAGATCCAGACGCCCGACCGGATGAAAAACGGCTGGCACTACCTTGCGGCCGTGCTCACGCGGGAAAAGGACATGCAGTTGTACGTCGATGGCGTGCTGGCGGCTTCCGGCAGAACTCCGGCTCTCATTTCGGGCACGCCGCAGCAGAAGCTGGAGTTGGGGGGCGACGGCGGCAGCGAAGTGGGGTCGTACAAGAACGGGTTCCCATTCGTCGGAGCGATCGACGAAGTGCGGATCACGCATCGGGCTCTCACGGCCGCCGAAATCGCGTCGGCCTTTCAGGATCCCGAGCAGGCCCGAGCGATGAAGGCCGACGTGGTCGTGCATTGCACGTTCGATGACGGCAACGCCAAGGATTCCTCGGGTAAGAAGAACGACGGCCATCTCGGCAAGTTGCCGACCGGCCAGGGCCGGATCGGAACGGCCGTCGTCTTCCCCAAGGCCGCAGGCGCCGCCGTGGCTGCGGGCGCCGCCAAGCAGATGGGCTTCGACCACAACTGGACGAAGTTCGTGCCCGTCTTCCCCCGGGCGATGGTCCTCGCCAGCGATGCGATCGTCGTCTCGGGTCCGCCCGACCTGCTCGATGAGGAATACGCCCTCGAGCGCCTGGCGGCCAAGGATCCGGCGATCCGCAAACAGTTGCAGGCGCAGGCGGACTCGCTAGAGGGGAAAAAGGGCGGACGGTTCTGCGTCTTCTCGACCACGGACGGCAGTTATATTTCCGACATCGATATCGACGCCTTGCCCGTCTGGGACGGCATGTCCACCGCTTACGGCCGGATTTATATGGCCACCACCGACGGCCGGGTGATCTGCCTGGGGCAGGGCGAATGAGACGGCGCCGCACGGCCAGAACCTTGCGAGGGATGCTGTGGGAGGAGATTTGAAAAGCGTGAAAAGGAGGAGAGCCAGGCAGGGGGAAGAAATGACGTCCGGAACCGTTCGCAACATAGCGCATGATGATAGACCAGTTTTTTGGAGCGACAAAACATGACCAAGCTTGTTCTCGACTCGGTAACACTTGAAAAGCTTTTGTATCTGGCAGAGCCGCTCGACTTGTTCGACGATTCGGGACGTCGTCGAGCGGTTCTTACGCCGATATACGATCCCGAAGAATTCGGCCCCCTCGAGCCACAGGTCAGCGAGGAAGAACTGCGACGGCGCGAAAGCTCCACGGAGCCTAGGTATTCGATTGGAGAAGTGCTTCGCCATCTTGAGCAACTGTGATGTTCCGCGTCGATTGGTTGCTATCCGCGCAGAACGAACTGGCCCAAATCTGGTTGAGTGCCGACAGCGCGCTTCGCCGCCAAGTCAGCGTTTCTGCTCAACGCATCGACCAATTGCTGCAAGTTAACCCGCATGAACATGGCGAGTCGCGTTCTGAGGGACGCCGGGTTATCTTTGTTCAACCCACTGGGCGCCAGCTATCGGGTCGATCTCGATGCAAAGTCGATCACCGTGCTGCACATCTGGCAGTTTCGGCGACGACGGCCCCCTTGATCCTCTCAGTACCCAAGGAAGTCATAAATTCCGAGTGATTCTTGCTAGTGCGACGACATCGAGGCAAAGCCGCATAGTGAACCGATTCCACGGCAGGCAATGAATAACGAACCCCGAATCGTGCGACACCAAACGCCATGGCTGCGGCTGGCCGCGACGTTGGCGGCCGTGCTGCTACTGGCTCGCTCGGCCGACGCATGTTCAGTACCGGTGTTCCGCTACGCGCTCGAACGCTGGCCGGCCGATTTGTTCGAAGTCGACGTGTTTTATCGCGGTGAGCTAACTCCCGACCAACGGGCGCTGGTTTCGCGGCTCGAAGACCAATCGCAGATCAACGGCGGGGCGGTGAACTGGGAAGTCATCCACTGCAATCTCGACGAGCAGCTTGACGAGGATCTGCAGGCGGTCGGCGGTACTCTCGGCGACGTCGCGGCGCCGCACGTCGTGCTCCGTCGTCCGGGTGGGCGGCGAGGATCGGCGGTCGTCTGGTCCGGGCCGCTATCGGACGTGAAGCCGTCGCTTTGGACCTCTCCGGCGCGGGACGAGCTGATCCAGCGGCTGGCCAGCGGGGATTCGGTCGTCTGGCTCGTGTTTCGCGGCCGCGACGAAGCCGCCTCGCAGCCCCTCGTCGAGCTGTTGCAGCAACAGTTGCCTGGGCTGGCCGCCGAGATTCCGCTTCCCTCCGGGGTCGGTATGCCGGGGTCGGAGCTGCTAACGAACCTGCCGCTCGAAGTTCGCTTCTCCGTCCTCGAAGTCGACGGCCAGTCGGCCGACGAAGCGATCTTTCGCAAGCTGGTCGCTCGTGGAGTCCTTGACGACTCGGACCATGACGAATCGATCGTGGTTCCCGTCTTCGGTCGCGGGCGGGCGATGACGGCGCTGAAGGCGGAGTCGATCGACGAGGCGCTGCTGGCGGAGTGTTCGGGATTTCTCTGCGGCGCCTGCTCCTGTCAGGTCAAGCAGTCCAACCCCGGTTTCGATCTGCTGCTAGCCGTCAACTGGGACGAGCGACTGTCGGGCGACCCCGACATCCCGCTGCAAACGGCGCCAATCCAGCCCGAGGCGGACGCTGGCGACGAACCCAGTGAGCCGACTTATGTTCCCATCCCGGCTGGCCGGAAGGAGACCCCGGCGAGCGGAATGAAAAAAGGGGACATTCTACTTTTTCATGAAGCCGAAAAAAGGAGCGATTTGCGCTCCGGAAAAAGTAGAATGTCCCCTTTTTCTTCCCCGGCGAGCGAACCTCGGAGACCGCCCGTGCTACCCGCCGAAGGCCAGCCAGACCGCACGCTCTATTGGGCAGCCTTGGGCGTCGCCGCCATTGTCATCGGCGTCGTGCTCGGCTGCCGCCGAACGTCATCGACGAACAGGGAATAGTGCAGTATCGCTTTTCCTCCGCCTTTTTAAGTCGTGCTCGCGGCCAACATTCTGGCGAAGGGCACAGCTTCAGAAGTCGGTATTTGCGGCTGCGCTAAGTTCGCCCGCAGACCACAAATCCATGTTGGGCGCCGCTCTTCGCGGGCACGCCTTCGCTCTCGCCACGAACGGCCGCGGCACAGTGCCTGCCAACCATCAATCTGCCCCTCGGTTGGGTCCGACCATGATCTTGTCCAGGACGGCCTTGCGCCGACGCCGCACCAATTCGCACTATGAAAGCTCGTACGTTTCGTACGGATGCTCGCACGGTGTTCCGCGGCTGACGTGCATGCGCTGCTGATCCGGTTCGATGATGACCGAAAAGACGGTCTGCCAGGAGCCCGTCTGCGGGTCGTCGTTGGGATGACGGCAGATGGAACGCGGATGGCCTTCGTGGTCCTGGAGCGCTCGTTTCACCGCTTCCAAACCGAGCGGCCCCCCAGCCGCGCTCAGCAGCTTGTCGATTCGCTGCTGCCGAGGATACGACTCGATCAGTTCGGGAAACGCAGCGTTGACCGCGACCAGTTCCGGATGCTTGCAGTGGTTGGCGTGCGTGAGGCGGCCCTGTTCGCCCGAGAGCACGCGCACGTCGTCCAGCGTGACCTCCAGATCGGCCGGCCCCTGGGGCGTGGCGAGCATGATGTTGGCGGGAATCGCGCGCTCGGCGCGGCGCACCTCGTCGATCGCGCCGGCCAGTGAATCCGCTTCGTAGATGCCGCGCACGGTGAAGTAGTGCGGCACGCCGACTTCGCGGCTGGGCGCCGGCAGCGTGTTGAGGCACAGCCCGATGCCGGCGTCATTGAAGCCGATGTAGGCGATCAAGCCCGCCTGAGTGAGGTTCACCAGCGCCGGTTTGCCGCTCGGCTTCCGCGTGAGCACGATCGTGAACGGATCCAGGCCAGGATCGTTATCCCAGTTCTGGGCGACGATCGCTCCCTGGGTGGCGATCGCCGTCGAGGCGAGCGAAAGCGCCGTGCAGCCGGCGTCCGCATCGGGGCGAAGCTGGTTGCGAACCTGCAGCAGCATCAGCTCATCGAACGGCACGCGCGAGCTTTCGGCCATGCCGTGCAGCTCTTCCAGCATCTCCGGGCTGTAGCCGCGTGCAAACTCCGTGCTGCGCGCCGCGATCGACATTGCGCGCTCGCGCGAGACGCGCATGGTCTTGTTGACTCGCTCCAGGGCAATTTCCGCAAAGCCGCGGATCTCGTCGCGCGCCGCCTCGCCGAGTTGTCGCCCCATCTCGCGCGGCGAGCCAGTGACGACAACCTCCCGATAACGTGTGTTAGGCATAAACAGAAAGCTTGGCGGAATTGAAGTGGCTGAAATCGAAACGATTCACGCATTCCAAGACGTCACGATCATCGCATCTATTCGTGAACGAAGATGGCATCAGTTATACCGTTCATCCCTCCCCCTCGTCAGGTATTCCCAGTCACAACCAAACAAAGAACACGAGCGCCGGCACGCTCGGCTTTTCGACCCGCGATCGCATGAATCGACGCCCTGAGGTGTTGTTCGAAGAGAGTTTTGCACAGGGAGCATGTTGCACGCACCGCTAATGATTGAACAGGAACTCGCGGCTGTTACACAGCGCCCAGAGCAGGTCTTCCAGGCCTTCGCGCGCATTGGGCGCCCCTTGGATGATGCCCAGCCCTTGCTCGATCTCGGTTGCGCTCGGCGGGCGGCAGACGGTCGCCAGATACAGTTGGGCGATCGCCTCGCGCGGCTCGGTCTTGTTCTGGATCAACTGCGCCAGCCGTCCCTTCTTGTCGGCCAGCTTGCGGTTGATCAATTCGCCGTTGGCGATCTGCAGCACCTGCGCCAAGTTCGGGTTGACGGTCCGCTCGCACTCGCAGGCGATCACGCGCTGCGGCCGGCCCAGCGTGTCGAGAAAGTAAGAGGCGTAGTTCGGATCGGGCAGTTCGATGGCCCGCGTCCCCGGCGGCACGCCCGGAAACCTCTCCAGCGTACCGGTGGCGTAGTCGATGGCGTCCATCAGCACCTCGGCGGGCAGCCGCTTGACGTTGTAGTGCGTGTAGAACCGCGTGTCGGCCGCGGTTTCCGGCGTCGGCGTCGAACTCAACTGGTACACGCGCGAGGTCATGACCAGCCGCATCAACTTGCGCAGATCGTAACCGCTGGCCGCGAACTCGTCGGACAGCGCGTCGAGTAGTTCGGGGTTGGAAGGCGGGTTGGTCGCGCGCAGATCGTCGATCGGCTCGACCAGCCCGGAGCCCATCAGGTAGCCCCAGATGCGGTTGACGATGTTGTGGGCGAACAGCCGGTTGTCTCGCGAAGTGAGCCACTCGGCCAGCAGCCGGCGCGGATCGCGCAGCTGCCCGTCGGCGATCGGCTGGCCCAACAGCGGCGTGGGCTGCATCACGGCGCCGCTGCGCGGATGGCGGATCGAGCCGCTGCTGTTTACCTTGATGATGGCGTCTCCGCCCAGGCCGCCGAAATCGGTGCTGGGCTTGGAGCCCACGCGCGTGAAGAACGCCGCCAGCCCGTAATAATCGGCCTGGCTGTAGACCTCGAACGGATGGTGGTGGCACTTGGCGCACTGCAGTCGCACGCCGAGAAACACCTGCGCGGTCGTCTCGGCCAGGTCGGTCGGAGTGCGGGCGATCTTATAATAGTTGGCCGGACCGTTCTGATAAATCGAGCCTTCGGCCGTGATGATCTCGCGCACGAACTGATCGACCGGCTTGTTCTCGCGCAGCGATTGCCGCAGCCAGTTGTACAGCGACCACATGCCCCCTTCGCCAACGTCGTTGCGGTTGTTGCGGATCAGATCGCCCCATTTGAGCGCCCAATAGGCGCTCCACTCGTTGACGAACAAGTCTCGCTGCGGGTCGCCGGTCAGCCCGAGCAATTCATCGACGAGCGCTGTCCGCTTGTTCGCATCGGTCGAAGCGACGAACGAGGCGATTCGCTCGGGCCTAGGCAGCGTGCCGATGGCGTCGAGATAAGCGCGGCGAATGAACTGTTCGTCGCTACACAGGCCGGCGGGCGTCAATCCCAGGCGTTGCCAGCGAGCCATGACTTTTTCATCCACCACGTTGAGCGGCTGAAAGCCGGCCAGATCGACGGAATCGTGATAGGGCGAGACGACGTGCGAGACGATCGCCTGGCCTTGATAACGAATCATCACCGCGGCCTGGCCGTGCCCGACGGCCGTGACGTAGCCGGTCGGGTCGACCTTCGCCACGCCGTCGCCCAGGCTGTCGAACTTAGCCCGATGCGTGACGTCGCGAACGGAGCCGTCGCTGTAACGGGCGACCGCGCGCAACTGTTGCCCTTGGCCGACGCGATAAATCTGTTCGGTCGGCGAAACCGTCAGCTCGACGATTTCGGCTTCCTGCTTGAGCGGAGCGGGAGCGCCGCATGCGACCCAGGCCGCCAGCGTCTGGTATTCGTCGGAACCCGGTTCAATCCGACGGCCGCCGCCGTGGCTGATGCTCATGGTCGCTTTGCGCAAAAAGAGACTGTCTTCGGGAACCAGCCGCGAGATGCGGCGCTGGCTCCACTCGCGCGCTAACTCCGGAAAGTCCTCCTCGGGAGCGAACCCCAGCAGCGAGAGCTTGAAGCCGCCTTGTCCATACTGTGCCGCATGGCAGGCGCCTTGGCTGCAGCCCGCCTTGTTGAACACAGGCAGTACATCTTCGCGAAAACTGGCGACCGGCTCGGGCGCGACCCCTTCCGCCTCAATCGGCACGTCGACCGCGCCGGAACTATGCTGTACGTGCACCACGGTCTTGCCGGCGGCCAGCGGCGTGACTTTGCCGCGGGCATCGACCTCGACGATCTGCGGCGCGGCGCTCACGTATTGAGTCTGACGGGTGGCATCGACCGGGCGGCCCGCTGCATCGGCGGTCACGCGCAACTGCAGCCGGGCAAAGTTGCCGACGAGCCTTGCCTCGCGCGGCTCCACTTCGATCGCTGCCGCCGACGAGGCCCAGACAGTCGAGCAAACGAGAGCGAGAACGACCGAGAACAGGCACGGCGTGATGCGGCGCATGCGGCAAGCTTCCGTGGTAGGCGGGCAGTTGACTGGCAAAGATCGGAGCGAGTGCCGGCGGGTTTACAGCATCCCGCTTCGACAGGTTCATTCTAGGTGTCGTCACTGCAAGGCACAACGCTGCTGTGGACCTCAGCGAGATGCCAGTGCGCCGTTGCCACAGCCACGGCCCGTCGCGGCCCGTCGCAGGCCGATGACTTTGAAGAGAGCTTGCCGAGATCTGTTGGCTCGCCCGCCAATGAACCATTACAATTATGTCTGCCCTCTGCTCTGCGGCCCGGGATGGCCGCTTGCCCCGCCATATCAAAAGGATCCCAACCGTGTTGAAGCTCTATCCCCAACGCGCTAGCAACTGCGAACAAGCCTCGCGGCGGCAATTCATGCTTGAAGTCGGCAGCCTCGCGGGCCTGGGTTTGTCGCTCGACGTTCTGTTGCGAGCCAAAGCCGCTCAGGCCTCAACCGGTCCGGCCCGGGCAAGCGAAACGAACTGCATTCTGATCTGGACTCGCGGCGGCACCAGCCATCATGACACGCTCGACCCCAAGCCGGAGGCGCCGCCCGAGGTCCGCGGCGATTTCGGCGTGATCGATACGGCTCTGACCGGCATCAAGTTCTCCGACCAGATGCCGAACTTCGCCAAGCAACTCGGCCGCTACTCGCTGATGCGGAACCTCAACCCGCAGAACGGCAGCCATGCCACGGCCGACGCCATTATGATGTCGGGCAAACGGTTCAACCCGGCCATTACGTATCCTTGCTTCGGTTCGGTCGTCGCCAAGGAGAAGGGCAATCGCAACAACTTGCCGCCGTTCGTGCAGATCGGGAACAACGTCGATCGCCGTTTTGGCGGCGGCTTAGGCGGCTATCTGGGCATTGCCTACAACGCCTTCGAATTGCCGGGCGACCCGAGCGACAAGAACTTCACTGTCCGCGACGTCACGCCGCCCAGCGGCATCAGCCTGGCACGAATCGACCGGCGCCGCGAGGCGCTCAAGACGATCGACCGGCTGCAGCGAGACCTGGAAGTTCAGCCCGACGCTTTGAAGGCGATGGACGAATACTACGAAAACGCCTTCAACATGATCACGGCGCCTTCCACGCAAAAGGCGTTCGACCTGGGGCTCGAAGATCCGCGCATCCGCGAGTTCTATGGCGAACACAACCTGGGCCAGAGCTGTCTACTGGCCCGGCGGCTGATCGAAGCGGGCACGCGGTTCGTCACCGTGACCAGCGGCGGCTGGGACACGCACCAAAATAACTTCACCGGGCTAAAGAAGCTGTTGCCGCCGTTGGACCAGGCGTTCCCCGCCTTGCTCGAGGACTTGGAGCAACGCGGCCTGCTGGAAACGACGCTGGTCGTCTGGATGACCGACTTTGGCCGCACGCCGGTCGTCAACTCGGCGGCCGGCCGCGATCACTGGTCGACCGCCAGCGTGCTGTGCATGGCCGGCGCCGGGACCCCGGCGGGCACGGCGCTCGGCAAGACTGACGATACCGGCGCCAAACCGGTCGACCACGAATATTATCCGCAGGACGTGGCGGCCACCGTCTACGCCAAGCTGGGCATTCCGCTCGATACGACGCACCATGCTCCCGACGGCCGGCCGATGCGGCTCTGCGAAGGACGCGTAATCCCCGAGTTGATGAGCTGACGCGCGATGATGAAACGCCGCTTCTTGTTTCTTGCCGTCCTGTCGCTCTTTTCGTTGGGCATTGTTTCCGCCGCGCAGGGCGCCGTAGGCTTCCGCCAGTTGACAGCCACCTACCCTGCGGCCGTCCAGCGCGGCACGAAGGCCACGGTGACGGTTCGCTCGAACTTCACGCTCGACGGCGCCTACTCGGTGTTGTTCGATGAGCCAGGCGTGGTGATGACTTACGCCGAGGAAAAGCCGATCGAGGCGCCCCTCACGGGGCGCGGTCGACCGGGCACGCCATTTCATTTTCAGGTCGATGTGCCGGCCAATCAGCCTTCGCGCGTGTACGAGTTTCGCGTCGCCACCCCGCAGGCCGTCTCCAGCGTCGGGCATTTGCTGGTGACCGATTTTCGGGTACTTGAAGAACAGAAAGAAGAAAACGGCACGGCGGCGACGGCGCAGACTTTTGCGCTGCCGGCGGCGCTGTGCGGGCAGTGCGAAAAGAGCGAAGACGTCGACTGCTACCGCTTCTCGGGCAAGGCGGGCGACGAAGCGGTGTTTCAGATTTACGCCCAACGCGTGACCACGGCCATTCACGATATGGTCGCCCGCGGCGGCAACTACTTGATGGATCCCATCCTCACGCTGTTCGGACCGACCGGCCAGGTCGTGGCTCAGAACGACAATTATTTTGGCGGCGATTCGCTTCTGGCCTGCAAGCTGCCGGCCGACGGCGAATACGTGCTCGAAGTTCGCGACAGCCGCTACATCGGCGATTTTCGCTACACCTACTGCGTCGAAGCAGCGAACCGGCCGCTGGCGATTGCCACGTTTCCGCTGGCGGTCGAACGCGGCAAGAGCACGACGGCCGAACTGATGGGGCCCTTCTGCGAGCAACTCGGCAAAGTCGAGCTGACGGCCGCCGCCGACGCGGCGTCGGGCTGGAAGAGCACGCGGTTCAACACGTCGCGGGGCGAAACCAATCTTGTCGAGATGCTCGTCAGCGAGTATGCAGAGATTCTCGCGCCGGCCGATCATCATTCGCCGGGCGCTGCAGCGGCGCTCGCGCTGCCGACCGGCGTCAGCGGTCGGCTGGCTGCGCAGGACGAGGCGCATTACTACGCCTTCGACGCCAAGCAGGGCGCCTACTATCTATTCGAGATCGAGTCGCACCGCCGCTCGTTGCCGCTCGACGCCGTGCTGGAGATTTACGATGCAGCCGGCAAGAAACTCGCGGAAGCCGACGATCAGCAGTTTAGCAAGGATCCGCAACTGTACTTTCAGGCGCCGGCCGACGGACGGTTCACCGTCTGCATCCGCGATCTGCACGGCCGCGGCGGTCCGGCCTTCGCCTATCATCTGCGCGCCGAGCCGGCCGGGCCGGATTTCGAACTGCAGGGCGAATACTACTATGCCATGCTCGCGCCCGGCACGCGCATGCTCTGGTTCGTCAGGCTCAATCGCCTCAACGGCTTCACCGGGCCGGTGCGGATCGACGTCGAGGGGTTGCCCGCCGGCGTGTCGTTCACGCCCGTCGCCATTCCCGAGGGGATGACCCAATGCAGCCTCGTTCTCTCCTGCGCGGCAGACGCCCCGCGGGGCGCCTCGCTGGTGCATGTCGTCGGCCAGGCCGAGGCGCCGGGGCCGGAAGGCGATTTGCGTCCGATCGTGCATCGCGGCCGCGTCACGTGCGAGCTGCAATCGCAAGGAGGCGGTCAGGCGCGCTGGCCGATCGCCACGCAGCTTGTCGGCGTCGTCGATAAGCTCGATCTCGTGAAAGTGGAAGCCGCGCCGAAAGAAATCACGCTGGCGCCCGGGGGCAAAGCCGAGTTCAGCGTCCGCATCGAGCGGAACGAAGGCTTTACCGATCCCGTCACGCTCGACATGGCCTTCGTCTACTTCACCACGAAGTTCGGCGAGCAACTGCCGCCGGGCGTCACGATGGGCAAGGCCAGCAAGGCCCGTCTGACCGGCGACGTACTGGAAGGCAAGATCGTACTGGAAGCTGCGGACAATGCCGTGCCCGTCGAGCGTTTGCCGATCGCGGCGCTCGCTTCCGTCTCCATCAGCTTTTCCATCAATACGATGTATGCCTCGAACCCCGTCTATCTGACGGTCGCCCCCGCCTCGGCGAAACCCGCGGCCGCCGAAACCGCCGCGGCGGTCGAAGCGGCGGCTGGCGAGGGGAAGAAGTAGCAGGGCAGTCGCCAAGCGCGGACAAGAATAGCGATTTACTCTGCGCGGTCTGTATGTCCGCATCGGCTTGTTGAGAATTGCCGAGCGCCCTGAAAACTTTTCCGCGAGCACAATAGGCTTCGGAGCTTTGCGGGGAGAGCCGCAGATATTCGTTTAGGTCCGACACGGCCTTCTCATACTCCCCGAGCGCGCTCCAAGCAGATCCTCGGTTCCAGATCGCGACAGTGTCCAGCGGATCGAGCGAGATTGCTTTCGAGAGATCCGCAACTGCCGCCTGATACTCTCCTTTTATCGCCTTGATCGAGCCCCTCGTTCGATAAGCATCGAGGATTAAATAACCTCCCAAATTCGGGCAAAGTCGCCGCAAATCCGCCCCACTATTGGGGTTCCGAGCGGGTGTGTATAGGGAAGTTATTTAATCCTCGATGCTAAGTTCGAGTTTCGCACTTTTTGCTAGCACGCAAAATGCCCGAATTTCGGGTGATTTCGATTGTTTTGCCACCCTTCAACGAATTTCTGCGACCCCTGAAAGAGCATCGAGTCCCCGAATTGCGTGAAATCACGGCGGACACTGGGCTTCGCGATCGAAAAAGTGCGAAAGTCGAACTAAGAATTCATGCACCGCCGCCGCCTTCTGGTTTTGAAGGTGCTCGCCACCGATTTTGGTCGCAGGTATTACCGCGGATGCCCATATCCTGCAATACCAAAAATGCCTTCGATCTCGGCGAATCCGCTCGGGCTCTTTCAAAGGCCGCTCGCAAAACGGCCAACTCCTGCGGCGGCGGCCGGCGGACGAGCAACAAGCGAAAGCCGTGCGTGATGCGTGCATCGACCGTTTCGCCCCCTTCAACCATCATGCGCTGGGCCAGAAAGCGCGCGGCTTCCACATAGGTGGGATCGTTCATTAGGTTCAGCGCCTGCAGCGGCGTGTTCGAGCGCGTGCGACGCAGCGTGCAGGTCTCGCGGAAGGGCGCATCGAACAGCAGCATGGCCGGATGCGGCGCCGATCGCTTCCAGTAGGTATAAAGACTGCGGCGGCGGAGGTCGACGCCTTTGCCGGGCACATAGACGTTGTAGCCGTTGCCTGCCGTGATCTGCTCGTAGAGCCCCGGCGGATGATACGGCTTCACGGACGGCCCGCCGACGGTTGTCGCCAGCAGCCCGCTTGCCGCCAGCGCCTGATCGCGAATGAATTCTGCCTGCAGACGGAAGCGCGGGGCGCGCGCCAGCAGGCGGTTATCGGGATCGCGCTCGAGCAACTCGGGAGTCAGCCACGACTGCTGGCGATACGTCGCGCTGGCGTGGCATCGCCCTGGTGTAGTTAACCTGTGTCCGGCGCCGGATTTCGTGTTGACTTTGAAAGCCTTCGGGCAACGTGTTAGGCTGTTGAGGGCCGGCGAACGCCCGCCGGGCGGTGGCACGCTGCCGCCGAGCCACTGCCGGCCGAACATGGAACCTGACCGCGCGATGAATAGGAAGTTTTCCGCCGATGGCCACTGAACGGATGGTACCGGTCGCCGGCCATTCGCGACGAGTCGCGGGGATCGTTGTCGCGGTGCTCGTCTGGGCTCTCGCCGGGTCGCGCATCTGCGCGGCCGCCGGCGAAACTCCCGAGGATCAATCCGCCGGAGCCGCGGAGCGCGTTCGCCCGTTTCTCGAGCGTCATTGCTACGAGTGCCACCGCGGCCAAATGCCCAAAGGCGAATTGCGTCTGGATCGGCTCAAAGCCGACTTTGCCGATGCGGACGGCCGCAAGCGATGGCGGTTCGTGCTCCAGCGAGTCAGTGCGGGCGAAATGCCGCCGGAAGAAAAGCCCCGGCCGCCGAAAGACGACGCCGAACGGCTGACCGCGTGGATTGCCGGGCGGCTCGAAGCGGCGGAAGCCGCCGAGCGCGCCCTCCATGGCCGCGTGGTTTTTCGCCGGCTGAACCGCGCTGAATACGAGAACACAGTGCGCGACTTGCTGGGCGTAAACGTCAAGCTCAAGGACCTGCTGCCGCTCGATAGCTCGGCCCATGGTTTCGACAACGTGGGCGAGGCGCTGCACGTTTCGTCCTTCTTGATGGATCGCTACTTGGAAGCGGCGGAAGCGGCGCTCGACGTGGCGATCGCCAATCGCCCGCAACCGCCCAAGATCAACAAGCGCTATAGCCTGACCGAAACGCACCAGGTCAAACACGCCGGCGAGAGCGTGTTTCGCAAGCTGGAAGGGGGAGGCGTGGCGATGTTCGCTTCGTCGGCGTGGCAAGCGGTCACGCTGTCGCCCTTCTATCCCCCCGATCGCGGCCCGTATCGCTTCCGCATTTGCGCGTCGGCCGTGCAAAGCGACAAGCCGGTGACGTATCGCGTCGACGCGGGGCTGATGCTGATGGGGACGAAGCCGCACCTGATCGGCTACTTCGACGCGCCGCCCGGCGAGCCGGGCGCAGGCAAGTCGGCACTCGTCGAATTCATCGACGAGCTGGAACCGCGCAACACGATCCGCATTCTGCCTTACGGCTTGGCGGCGGCGCAAACGGTGAACAAGGCGGGGGCCGACGCCTACGACGGACCCGGCCTGGCGGTCGATTGGGTCGAAGTCGAGGGCCCGCTCTACGACGCCTGGCCGCCCGAAAGCCATCGCCGCATCTTCGGCGACCTGCGGCAGGCGCCCGCGCCGATCTACAACCGCCGTGACCGAGTCGAAGTCGTCTCCGACGATCCGCGGGCCGATGCCGAGCGCGTTCTGCGGAGATTTGCCCGACGCGCTTTTCGCAGGCCGGTCGCCGAGGCCGATCTGGAACCGTTCGTCAGGCTGATCGAGGCCAAGCTGGCCCAAGGGCGTTCGTTTGAGCAGGCCGTCCGGGCGGGCCTGACGGCCGTGATGGTTTCGCCACGGTTTTTGTACCTCGACGAGCGGCCGGGCAAGCTCGACGATTTCGCCTTGGCCAGCCGGCTTTCTTATTTCCTCTGGAGTTCCATGCCGGATGAATCGCTGCTGGCGCTGGCCGAGCAGGGCCAACTGTCGCAGCCCGAGGTCTTGCACGCCGAGGTCGAGCGCCTGCTGAACGATCCGCGGGCGGCGGCCTTTACCGAAAACTTCGTCGGCCAGTGGCTCGGCCTGCGCGATATCGACTTCACCGAGCCCAGCCATCTGCTTTATCCCGAGTTCGACGAGATGCTCAAGGTCTCGATGGTCCGCGAGACCGAGTTGTTTTTCGCGGAAGTGCTTCAACAAGACCTGAGCCTGACGAACTTCGTCGCCAGCGATTTCTCGATGCTCAACGGCCGGCTCGCCCGGCATTACGGCATTCCGGGCGTCGAAGGCTGGGAATTTCGCAAGACGCCGCTGCCGGCCGGCAGCCATCGCGGCGGTCTGTTGACGATGGCCAGCGTGCTCAAAGTGACGGCCAACGGCACGAGCACCTCGCCGGTGATGCGCGGGGCGTGGGTGCTCGACCGGATCCTGGGCGCGCCGCCCTCGCCGCCTCCGCCCAACGTTTCGGCGTTGGAGCCCGACATTCGCGGCGCCACGACGATCCGCGAGCAGTTGGCCAAGCACCGCCAGCTCGAGTCGTGCGGAAGTTGCCACCGTCGGATCGACCCGCCGGGCTTTGCGCTCGAAAGCTTCGACGTGATTGGCGGCTGGCGCGAGAACTACCGCACGACCGGCAATGGAGAGTCGGTCGTGGTCGACGGTCGGCGGATGCCGTATCACAAAGGGCGCGCAGTCGATCCCGCCGACATCCTGCCCGACGGCCGAGCATTTGCGAACATCGACGAATTCAAGCAGTTGCTATTGGCCGATCAAGATCAGATCGCCCGAGCGCTGGCGACAAAGCTTTTGACTTACGCCACTGGCGGCGCGCCAGTGGCGGCCGATCAGGCGCAGGTCGACGCGATCATCGGCAAAATCCTCGAAAAGAACTATGGGTTTCGCACGTTGATCCACGAGATCGTCGCCAGCGACTTGTTCCGCACGAAGTGAGGAGATGAAATGGCCCAATCGATTTCGGCTCGCGCCGCGCGTCGCCAGGGCATTTCGCGCCGCGGGCTGTTGCGCGCCGCGGGCGTAAGCCTGGCGCTGCCGTTGCTCGAATATTTTCAGCCGCGCGGGCGGGCGGGCGAACAGGCCGCGCTGCCGCCGAGGCGGATGGTCTGCATCTGCACGCCGCTCGGCGTCCACCCGCCCTATTTCTTTCCGGAGCAGGCGGGCCGCGACTATGCGTTGAGTCCTTATCTGGAGCCGCTGAAAGATTTCCGCGACGATTTTACGGTGATTTCGGGGCTGGCGCATCCCGACGTGGGCGCGAGCCACGATTCGATTTTCAGCTTTCTCACCGCGGCGCCCCACCCGGAAATTCGCGCCGGCTTTCGCAACAACATCTCGCTCGATCAATTCGCGGCCGAACAGATCGGCGAACAGACGCGGTATGCCAGCTTGTCGCTTTCGGCCGAGGGATTTGGGCTGTCGTGGACGCGCAGCGGCGCGCTCGTGCCGCCCGATATTTATCCGGCGACGGTCTTCGCCCGGTTGTTTCTCGAAGGGCGCCCCGACGAGGTCGAGGCCCAGGCGCGGCGTCTCGCCGACGGCCGCAGCATTCTCGACGCGGTGGGCGAGCAGGCCCGGCGGATGCAGCCGGCATTGGGCGTTCGCGACCGGGAAAAGGTCGATGAATATTTTACCAGCGTCCGCGAACTCGAACGCCGGATGGCGGCGGCCGAAGAATGGTCGAAACGCGCCAAACCAAACGTCGACGCGAAACCGCCGCAAAACAACATGAATCCGGCCGATCTGATCGGCAAGACCCGGCTGTTGTTCGATTTGACGCATCTGGCCCTGCAAACCGATTCGACTCGGTTGGTCACGATGCTGCTGTTGGGCACGAGCCTCGTGCCGCCGATCGCCGGCGTGTCGCTCGGCCATCACGATCTGTCGCACCACGGTCAGGACGCCAACAAGATCGCGCAGCTCAAGTCCATCGAACTGGAAAAGATGAAGACGGTCGCGGAACTGCTCCTGAAGCTGAAAGATACCGACGAACAGGGCGAGAGCCTGCTCGATCGGACGACGGTCTTTTTCAGCAGCAACCTGGGCAACGCCGGCACGCATTCGACGAGGAACTTGCCCGTATTGCTGGCCGGAGGCGGTTTCAAGCACGGTCAGCACCTGGCGTTCGATCCGAACAGCCCGCCGCCGCTTTGCAATCTATTCGTTTCGATGCTCCAGCGTCTGGGCATCGAGACCGATCGGTTCGGCTCCAGCACCGGCGCCCTTGCCGGTCTGGAAGCTGCGAGGAATTAGTCTTTTGCGCAACTCGCGTCGCTCGTCACACGGCGCCGTCTTTGGTTTGGAAGACATGCCGTCCGGCGGCGCCGGGTCGTTCATCCTGCCGATAGTGATTCTTCTCGTTTCTCGGAAGCAATCTGAAGCTGCACGTCGTCCTGCAAACGCGCTTGCAGTTCAGACGACGTGTCTGTAATCTGATGTAGGCATTTCTGTCCAACGGCTAGAGACTGCTTTTCTGGGGACCGGCAATGTGCGCGAGTTGGAGTGCTTGTCGTCGTGGAATTAAGCGTTTATTGCGAGACGGACTCGTCCTTGTGCTGCTAACCGTCTCTCCGAGGCAAGGACTCGCCGACGACCCGAAGGCGGCCGATAAGCCCAACGACGGCGCCGAGGCGATCCTGCAGTCGCATTTGGATGCGTTGAAGGTTTCCGTAGCCGGCGCCGCAAACGACGCAACGCTGCAGGTGGCGCCGCAGGCACTGCTGAAATACAACGATCCGGCCCGCCGTTATCTCGCTGCCTGCGTGTGGCGCATCGGCAAGTTGGGACGGCCGAAGGGGCTAGTCGTCCTGGAACTCTGGCCGCACGGCGCCGATGCCCGTCGCGGCGAGTTGCACCACGAACTGAGCTCGTTCCACCCCGGCGGCCTGGCGCTGACCGGCGCGGCCGGCGTCGCCTGGCGTCCGCGCAAGAGCGTGCTCGAGTTCAAGCCGCTCGACGATGCCCCGCTCCCGGCACGGACGGCCGAACGGCGATTGCTGCAAATGAAACAATTGGCTCGCGGTTTCGCGATCAAAGAGAGCTTCCAGGAAGACGTTTCCATGCTGCGGCTGCTGCCGCGCCCCATCGACCGGTACGAAGATCGCAAAGCTGGGATCGACGACGGGGCCATGTTCGCCTTTACGTACGGCACCAATCCGGAACTCGTCCTGCTGCTGGAGTGCCAAGGCAAAGAGTGGCAATTCGCGCTGGCGCGACTGGGCGGCGCCGAATTGAACGTCAAACGCGGCGATAAAACGCTGCAGGTCTTCCCGGAACTCGTTGCGACGGCCCCGAACGACGCCTACACCGCACAAACCATCACCGTGCTCCTGCCGCAGCCGAAGTAGCTGCGGAAATGCCTGCGTCAGCTTATGACAACGCCGCATGCGTGTTAGGCGGCAGATGAGCCAAATGCATGTTGCCACGGCGTTCGAGAGGAAGCCGCCGATTCGCAAGCATCGCGGCAACACTTACGCATCGGAAACGCCAGCCGGCGTTTGTCGCCCAGGTGGCGACAGTCACCGGCAAGGGGCTGTGGTGTTTTGCCAACCCTTGGGAAGAGGAACAGCAGTTTCGGCGTTTGCGAAAGTGCATCGAACTTTCTCACGATTTCTGGGCCTATCAGAAACTCTCGGCAATTTATCATCAGAACGAGCAATTCGAGGAATGTCTGGCCGTTATCGACGATTATTTGGCTCAACCCAGTCGCGGTTTGAAAATCGCCCGCGAGACGGGCGCCGGCTACACGAAGATCCTGGGCGAACTGAAGAAGCTGGGCATCAACGGCGTCTCTCGCTCGACGGTCGTCAATATCTTGAAGGAGCAAGGACTCGACCCTGGGCCGAAACGCGGCGAAGGCGCCTGGGACGGGTTCGTGAAGCGGCACGCCGAAACGCTGTGGGCCACGGACTCCTTTTCCAAGAAGGTCTGGACCAAGAGCGGTTTGGTCGAGTTCTTCGTGCTCTTTTTCATCAACGTCGCTACGCGGCGCGTACATATCGCCGCGATGACGCCCCTCTCCAATTCGGTCTGGATGGCGCAGCAGGCCCGGAAAAAGAGCACGCAAAGATCGACAATTGCCTGAGTCGACGCCTGACGTCTACCGCGGAACTCCGACCGCTTCGCGATCGATGCGCACGGCGCACGCCTTGTAAGCGGGCTGATGGGAAAGCGGATCGAACGCCGAGGCGGTCAACAAGTTGCTCGCGGCGTAGTGCATCGGCACGAAGACCTGGCCGGGCCGCACCGTATGCGTCAAAACGGCTTTGGCGACCAACTCGCCGCGCTGTGAAGCGACCGTCACCCGCTCGCCCGGCTTGATCGACAAGCGCGCGGCGTCGGCCGGATTGATCTCGACATATAAGTCGGGTGCGCAGAGCTTGGCCAAGACCGCCGATTTGCCGGTCCGGGTCTGGGTGTGCCATTGAGCGGCCGAAGCGCGGCCGGTCAGCAACAACAGCGGGTATTTGCCGCCGGGGATTTCAGGCAATGGCCGCGGAGCGTCGAACACGAACCGGGCCTTGCCGTCGGCGTGATAGAAGCGGCCGTCCTCGAACAACCGCCGCTCGGGCCGTTCATCGGCGCCGGTCGAGGGAAACGGCCATTGGATTCCTCCGCGCCGGTCGATCATTCGATAGTCTTCGATGCCGCTGATATCGCACGGCCGGCCCGCCGAGAGACGTTTGAGCAGTTGAAACGTCCGCTCGGGCGACGCCCACTGGCGAAACATTTCGCCGCAGCCCCAGTATTCGGCGATGAGCCGGAAGATCGCAAAATCGGAGAGCGCCGTCCCTGGCGCCCGAGACGCCTGTTTGATGACTCCGATCCGGCGTTCCGAATTGATGAACGTTCCTTCCTTCTCTCCCCACGCCGCCGCCGGGAGGACGAGGTGGGCCAAGCGGGCCGTTTCGGTGGAGTGATACATGTCCTGCACGACGAGAAAATCGAGCCGCTCGAAGACGTCGCGGGCGAAATTCTGATTGATCCAGGAATGGGCCGGGTTCGTGCCGATCACCCACAGCGCGCGAATCTTGCCGCGCAGCACTCCTTCGAGAATCTGATGATAGGGCCAACTCTTGGAAGTCGGCACGACCGCCTCGTCGAGCCCAAGAATGCCGGCGACCTGGCGGCGATCGGACGCGTTGGCGAAATCTCGCCCGCCCAGCAAGTTCGTCGTGTTGCTGAACAGCCGCGAACCCATCGCGTTGCACTGCCCGGTGATCGAATTGGCGCCCGTTCCGGGCCGGCCGATGTTGCCCGTCATCAGCGCCAGGTTGATGATCGCCTGCGCCGTGCGCACGCCTTGATGGCTCTGGTTGACGCCCATCGTCCACCAGAACGAAACGCGGCTTCCCTCGTGGATCAGACCCGCGAAGCGCTCGATCGCTTCTTGCGGCAAGCCGGTTTCGACTGCCGTGCGTTCGACGCTGAACTGGGAGACGTGCGACGCGAAGTCGTCGAACCCGGCGGTGTGCGCGGCGATGAAGTCGCGATCGATCCAGTCTCGTTCGATGAGCAGATTGGCTACGCCGTACAGCAGCGTCAGGTCGCTCTTGGGATGCGCCGGCAAGTGGAGCGACGCCTGCACGGCGGTTTCGGTCGTGCGCGGATCGATGACCACGATTCGCGGCTGATGCACGTTGCGCATGACGCGCTCCCACATGATCGGATGCGCGATGCAGAGATTACTGCCGATCAGCACGATCACGTCCGACTGCTCGAAATCGGCGTAGCTGTACGGCGGAGCGTCGAAGCCGAACGATGCCTGATAGGCCGTAACGGCGGTCGCCATGCACTGCCGCGTATTGCCGTCGCCGTGCAGCAGGCCCATGCCAAATTTGGCCAATGCGCCCAACAGGGCCATCTCCTCGGTGGCGATCTGGCCGGTGCTCAAGAAGGCGATCGAATCGGGCCCGTACTTCGCCTGGATCGCGCGCATCCGATCGACGAAGATCTTTAGCGCCGCGTCCCAATCGACTGGCGCCAAACGCCCATGTTCGTTGCGCGCCAGAGGAGTCGTCGCTCGGTCCGGGGCGCGCAAAGCCGCCAAAGCCTCCCAGCCCTTGGGGCAGGCCATGCCGAGATTGACGGGGTAATCGACGGTGGGCGTAAGCGAGATCGCCTCGCCAGCGCGCAGGTGAACGTCGAGGCTGCAACCGGTCGAACAATAACCGCAGACCATGCGCGTCGTCGCCTCGGGGCGGCTGGCGGTCGGCAGCAAGCCGAGCCCAAAACGCCCCGGCGCGAGCAGCAACTCGCGAGTCAGCGGACCGTCGCGGTCGAACAGACGCGGCCGCGGCAAACCCAGGCGAGGTTCGGAGCGTGCTTTCGAGGTCATTAGCGCATCCCTCCGGGCATCCGCGGTCCGGCGACCGCCGCGAAAAACAAATAACGCTCCAGCAACTCGCCGACGAGACACGCCGCGAACAGCACCGAGCCGAAGATCAACGCTCGCCCCGGCTGCCACGGCGAGGTTTCCGTGAAGAGATGCGACAACTGAAACGCGGGCATGACGATGCCCCCCAGGACGCCGAGCGCGAACCGCGCGATCGCGACATTCGCCAATTCGCCCGTGACGAGCAACGCGGAGCGCCGCAGGGATGTCATGTTGCGGCTCAGCAAATGGCGCAGGAGCGAAGCCTCCCACACAAGCTTCGCCGCCGTGGCGGCCGTCAACGCCATGCACAACGGCCGGCCCGACTGTTGTGCGAAGCCGATCGTCGCCGGAGACGGGCTCGCCGCGGCCAACGCCAGCGAGGCCAGCCAGAGCGTGGCAATTCCGAGGCAAACGGCCGTGAGCAAGAAGCGAATGCTGGTCCGCGCCGGATCCCACAGTTCGCGTTGCGGCAGGGCGTAAATCATCACCGAGCAGAAAACGCCCGCTAAGCCTGCAACCGCCACGGCGCCGGCCAGCGGCGTCAGAAGCTCGCTCCGCGGATCGAGCGCCAGTGTGGCTGCGGCATACGTGCAGGCCAAGGCGGCGAAGGCGCCGAATGCGACGATCTCGCGGCTCAGCCAGGAATGCCGTAGCCCGAGCACGGCGCGGAACGCATATTGCGGCCGGCCTAAGTGGAGGATACTGGCGCCCAGGGCCAAAAGTCCGAACGCCAGCGCCGTCGCGGCGTTCAGCGGCCGCACCGCCGCCGCCGTCGCCGCGTCGCCCCACAGTTCGAGCGCCAGTCCCGCGGCAAACGCTCCCGCCGACAATTGCGTGAGCACCAGCATCAACACCAAAGGCCAGTGCGGGTGCTGCGGCCGAGGATCGAAATAGTCGGCCGCCAGCAGGTTGCGCGGAAACGCCCGGCGCGTTTTGTAAACCGTCGCGGGCAACGTGATTTGCGGATCGGGAGCGCCGGGCAGGAACAAAGTCGCTTCGGAGTCTTCCACGACTTGTTGTACGTCGACCAGCGTGATTGCGATTGCCTGGTGCGGGCAGGCCTGTACGCAGGCCGGCGCTTCGCCGACGGCCAACCGCGACGAGCACATGTCGCACTTGCGGACGATGCCTTTGCCGCGATGATACTTCGGCACGTCGTACGGGCAGGCCAGCGTACAGTACTGACAGCCGAAGCATTGATCGTCGAGATGCCGAACGATGCCGGTGGCCGCGTCTTTTTCGTAAGCGTTCACCGGGCAGGCCTTCTGGCAAGCCGGTTCGAGGCAATGATGGCACGCCGTGGTGACGTGCTGCAACACCGGCAACGAGCGCGAGCCGCCGATCAGCAAGCCCACGTCGCGCCAGGTCTCCCCTGCATCGAGGCCGTTAAGCGTATGACACGCGGTCACGCAGGCCTTGCAGCCCGAGCAGCGGTCGAGATCGACCTCGAAGGCGTACTGTTGCCCCGGCGCCGGCGGCGCGCTCGGCAGCAGCGAGCGATAAAGCTTGGCGCGAGCGGCGGCGCCGTCGGCCTCATGGATTTGGACGAAGCGTTCGACGGCGGACAGATCCTGCTGCGCGGCCAGCAACTCCTCGACCAGCGCGGCGCCGCGCGATACGAAATCGGTCGTTGGTCCCGCGTCGCTCGATTCGCGCGGATTGATTTCCGTCAACGGCATTACGCCCTCGCCGGCTTCGCAGCCTGGAATTGCTCGGCGTGGATCCGCTCCGCGGCGACGCCGGCCAGCAGCAGACCTTCGCGCAGCGAGTCCATGAAGTCGTTCGGGCCGCACAAGAAGCATTGCCGCGGGGCCAAGTCGCCCGCCAGCGCCTGCAAGCGGTCGACGCTCAAGCGACCGCAAGCTCCTCGCCAATTCACTTCAGGCTGCGAAAGCGACGCATGGTAGCTCAGCCAGGGCGAAGCGGCGGCCAACCGCGAACATTCTTGATGGAACACGATATCGGCGGCCGTTCGCGCGCCATACGCGAACGCGCAGGGCAACTCCAGGCCGCGGTCTTTCAGCGACCGCAAGATGCTCATCATCGGCGTGATGCCGCTGCCGGCCGAAACGAGCAGCAGCGGCTCCCAATGCCGCTCGGGATCGAAATAGAAGCCGCCTTGCGGACCTCGCAGAGTGAACTCGGCGCCGCGCCGCGCATGGGCGAACAGGTGACGGGAAACCGTTCCCTCGGGATTCAGCTTGATCGTCAAATCGAGTTGCCCGCCGCGCTCGGGCGACGAGCTGACGGTGAAATTGCGCCAATTTTCCTGCCCTTCGATTTCTACGCAGAGGCTGACGAACTTGCCCGGATAATCGAGCGTGATGCGGCCGGCCGAGTTGTCGAAGCGGAAGGTTCGCACGTCGGGCGTCTCCTCGATCACTTCGATGAGCGGCAACGCCGCGACCGCCGGCGCTGCGTGACGAGGCTTGTCCAAAACCGCCGGCGGCTTGCCGGCTGGCGTTTTCGGCGTCGTCTCGACTTTGATGAAAATCTTGCCGTCTTCCGCCAATGCCTCGTATCTAGCCAGGTTTTGGTTGGCTGGCTCCAGACTGCAACCGGTGCAGGCGTTGAATGTCCAACCGTGCCAAGGGCAAGTGACCACGCCGTTTTCGACGGTCCCTTGCGCCAAAGGCGCCCCCTCGTGCGGACAGGCGGCGTCGACGGCGTACACCTGGCCGTTCACGCGGAACAAGGCGATCGGCTTGCCGTTGACTTCGACCTCCAGGCCGGCATCCGCTTTCAAAGCGTCGTCTTCGGTCGCGTAGACAAAGCCGTCGCTCCGCGCATGCGTCTGCGCCTTTGACGCTGGGCCGGACGGCGATGCGCCGCTCTCTTCGTCGAGCCGCGCAAAAAAGCGCCGCAAGCCTGCGCAGCCGGGGCAGAACACCGGCGGGTCGATGCCGACGTGGCGGTGCTGGCAATTCTCGCACACCCAAATCGGCGGCCGGTAATCGCCGTCGGCCGTTTTGACTCCCTCGTCGGCCGGCAGCCGCTCTCGCCAGTAGGCGCTGAACGTCTCCCCAGGACGGTGGTGCAGGTAGTAATCGGCGACGACCTCTTCGATCACGTTCGGCAACTGGTCGACGTCGACCCCCAGGCGATACGGCCGGCCCATCTCGATCTGCCCGCCGATTCCGCCTCCCAGGAAGACGTCGAACCCTTCGCGCGTGCCCACCAACCGCCGCACGCGCACGCCTTTCAAGCCGATATCAGCGGTGAAATGCTGCGCGCAGCTCGACGGGCAGCCGCTCATGTGAATGCGAATCCCTTCGAGCTGGACCTTCTTCTTGCGCAGCTTTTCCAGCAGTTGGAACATGTGCCCCTTGGTTTCGGTGACGGCGATGTTGCAGAACTGGCTGCCGGTGCAGGCCATGCTGTTGCGGTCGAACGAATCGGCGTGGACGCTCAGCCCGAGCGCCGCCGCATCGATCGCCGCGGCGTTTTTGAATTGCGCGGGGATGTTGACGACCGCGATGCCTTGCTCGTGCGTCGTCCGCAGCCGCCCGTCGCCCCATTTGGCGCTGAGGATCGCCAGTCCCTCGAGTTGTCGCCAGGAGAGCCGTCCCAGCGGCGCATTCAGCCCCATCGTCCAGAGTTGCCCCTCGCGCTGATGGAACCAGCCGATCAACTCGTCGTACGCGCTGGCGGGCGACGGCTGTTCGGTCGAGCGTTCGAGCCGGAACGGCAACCGCTCGTCGAGCCAAGCCAGCACGCCCTCCGGTCCGATGTCGTCGACCAAAAAACAGAATCGGGCGGCATTGCGCTTTTCGCGCAAGCCTTTGGCGCGAAACAAATCCAAGAGCGCGCGCGTCACTTCGACCGTCTGTTCGAGCCGCACGAACACGGGCAGGCGCCGGGCCAGGTGCGGGGTCTGGCCTTGCGTGCCGGCGATCAGCAAGTGAAAGGCGGCTTCGCCCTGCGGCGTGCGCGTGGCGAGAAAGCTGATGTCTTGCGTCCAGAAATGCGCCGAATGATGCGGCGTTCCGTTCAAACAGATGTTCATTTTTCTCGGCAGGTCGGAATATTCGCGGCTGTCGAGAAAAATGGCCGTGATGTCGTGGCACAACTGCCGCGTATCGATCAGTTCGCCGGGCATCAAACCGCTGAACGGATGCCCGAACACGTTGCGGATGTTGTCGTGCCCGGTCTGCTTCGAGGTCAGCCCGACGCGCTGGAGCCGCTCGCTGACCTTGGGCAAATGCCGGATATCGAGTCCCTGCACTTGCAAATTCGCTCGGGTCGTGACGTCGATCACTCCGTGACCGAATTCATAGGCCAGGTGCGCGACGGCTTTCGCCTGCGCCGCGGTCAGCTCGCCGGCCGTGACGCGGATGCGATTCATGTAACGGCCCGGCGCGTCTCGCTTGCGGTAGAAGAATCCGTACCACTTCATCCGCTCGAGATCGGCCTGGTCGATGTCTTTCATCGCCGTGCCGGCGGCGGCGTAACGCTGTACGTCGGCCCAGACGTCGAAGCCGTGCTTGGAGGCTTTCCAGATTTCCACGGGGTTGGACATGGAGTGGTTCTCTTTGGCGAGGGCGCGAAGGGAGAAAACGCCTCGGGCCGGCTCAGGCTTCGGCAGTCGCCAACTCGGCGGCGGACGCAGCCGCCGGCCGCAGGACGGGGCGGTCGGCCATTTCGGGGCGGGCGCCGAGCGAGACGGTAAAGCTCAAGAACGAGCAGGCGGTGACCGCCACGCCGAGCAGGAGCAGCGCCGTGGACCATTCGAGGCTCGAACTTTTGAATAGGAATCCCGCGGCGACCGCGGCCGCATTTCCGCCGGCCCCGACGATGCCGGCCACCGAGCCGACCGCTCGAGGATTGATGAACGGCGCCACGGCGAACGTGGCGCCTTCCGACATCTGCACGAACAGACTGAACAAGACCAGGCTCGGTATCGCCGCCCAGAGCGTGCTCATCTGTGAAAACAGCATCAGCGTCAGCCCCTCGCAAAACAGCGCGGCGAACAGCCAGCGAACCCGGCCCGGCGGCCCCCAGCGGCGGCCGAACTTGTCGCCGAAGACGCCGCCCAAGGTGCGTGCGAAAATATTCATCAGGCCGAACAACCCGGCGATCAAACCGGCGGTTTGCAGGGCCTGCGCCGAATCCATCCGGCGAAACTCGTCGAAGTAATCGACGAAGTACAGCGCGGCGACATTGTTGATCGTCAGCTCGATGCCGAAGCACCCGCCGTACATGACAAACAAGGCCCACACGCGCGGATCGCGGCAGACCTCGAAAAAAGCGGCGCCGCTCGTCGCGGCCGGGGCCAGCTTGCCGGCGGCGCGCAACTCGCGAAAGTTCCCTTCGGGCGTGTCTTGCGTCAAGAAATAATAGGCGACCCCGGCCGCCGCGCACGTGATGCCGGCGACAATCATCGCCAACCGCCAGCCCGCTGCGCCGGAAAAGCCCAGCATGCCGACGAACAACGTGAAAGCCAAGGGCATGGCGAACTGCGCGGCTCCGCCGCCGAGATTGCCCCAACCCGCCGTGGTGGCGTTGGCCGTGCCGACGCAGTTGGGGGCGAACATCAGCGACGTGTGACACTGCGTAATCACGAACGAGGCGCCGATCGCGCCGATCAAGACGCGAAATAGCAGAAACGTCTTGAAGTCGTACGCCAACGCAATGCCCATCACCGGCAGCGAACCGAGCACCAAGAGCCACGTAAAGGCCAGTCGCGGGCCGATGCGATCGCAGAGCCAGCCGATCACGAGCCGCGCGAGAATGGTGATCGACACCGAGCCGATCACGCACCAGCCCACTTGTTCCTTGCTGAGCTGCATTTGCTCGCGAATCACCGGCATCAAGGGGGCGATGCCGAACCACGCGAAAAAGCAAAGAAAGAACGCCAACCACGCCATGTGAAATGCACGCATGGCGGGCGTGGAAAAATTGAACCAGTCGATTCGTGCGGCTTGACCTTGCTGCGGCATTTTTGACATGCTCCTGTTGCTACACCTCACCCGGATTACTACCGTTGGGAAACTGCGGGTATGCAGTCCGCGTACCCTCGGGGCGCGGGACGCCGTTTTTTTCGGAAAGCCGAAGCGATTTCGGCGCTTTCGTCGTCGCGAGAGCCGTCGCGCTGCCGAACTATCGCGCAGCGCCGCCCAGTCGTGAGGCAGCCGCCGGCGTTTCCTTGCTGGCGCGATTGTTTAATGACGCTTGACCAGACGACGTATTCCGCTAGCGCAAAACGCTTTACGGCATTTGGCCAGAGAACCGGCCGCGCCTTCTCCGCGGAATTGGAACGCCGTTTTCATAGGAGGTTCCGCTTGCACAAGCTTTTTTGCAGTTGGGCGGCGGACGGTAGGCGCTTCGTATGGCGGAATTGCGGTTGGTCAGAGATGAGGATGAGGCAGTCCAAGAGAGCGATCCGCGAGACATCGCGCACCGGCTCGTCCGGCCGTTTGCCGCCCGTTACATGTTGGTGCTGGCCACCGTCGCGGTCTTGGTGATTGTCGACCAGGCGCTCATTCAGCCCCAATTGGTGCGGCTGAACTATCTGGCGCCGACGATCAACGTGGCGGGCCGCCAACGCATGCTGAGTCAAAAGCTGAGCAAAGAGGCCCTGGCCCTGGCGACCCTGGACGACGAGCCGGCGCGCAGCCGGCGCCGCCGCGAGTTGCTCTCCACGGTCAACCGTTGGGCGGCGGCCCATCGCGCGTTGCTGTTCGGGGACCGCGACGCAGACCTTCAACCGATCCGTTCGCCCGCGATCGTGGCGAGCCTGCGCGATTTGGAGCCTCACTTCCAGGCGATGCGAGCGGCCGCGACCACGCTGGCCAGCAACCATCCCGACAGCAACCATCCCGACAGCAACGCGGGCCGGTCGCCGGGAGACTCGCGCGCCGATTTGCAGGCCATCCTCGATCACGAGCCGGCGTATCTGAGCGGCATGGAACGCACCGTGGGGCTGTTGGAGTCGGCGTCTCGATCGCAAGTCGCGTGGCTCCGCGGCTGCGGCTTGATCGCGGCGGCCTTCGTGCTGCTCGTGCTCGTCGGGGTCTATTTCGCCGTCTTGCGGGCGGCCACGCAACTGGTCCGCCGCCAGGTCCGGCGCGAACTGCGGCAGCGCGCCGACGCTAAAATCCGCCTGCAACGGCTCTCCGCCGAGTTGGCCCATGCCTCGCGCGTCACCGCGCTGGGGCAACTGGCCACGGGACTGGCCCACGAAATCAATCAGCCTTTGGCGGCCATCGCCAATTATGCGAGCACCTGCGAACTGCTGCTCGATCGAGAGCTGCTCGCCGATCCGCGAGCGCGCCAGGCCGTTGCGGAAATGAGGCTCGCCGCGTCGCGGGCCGGGGCGATCGTGCGGCGGATGCGCAACTTCGTGCGGCCTGGCGCCCGACAGGCCCATTGCACCGAGCTGAACGACCTGGTGCGCGAGGTCGCCGAATTGTGCCGGCCCGAACTCACGCGATCCGACGTGGACTTGACGCTGGATTTGACCGACGCGGCCACGCCGGTCTACGCCGACGCGTTGCAGATTCAGCAAGTGCTGGTCAACTTGTTCCAGAACGCGATCCAGGCCATGCTCGCTTTGCCGCGGAGCCAGCGCGCGCTGCGCGTCGGCAGCGCGGTCGGCGCCGGGCAAGTACAGCTCGACGTGGCCGACTCGGGACCGGGCTTTCCCGCCAGCGCCGAACAAGACGTGTTCGCTCCCTTTTTCACCACCAAGCCGGACGGCCTGGGCATGGGACTGTCGATCAGCCGTTCCATTATCGAACAGCACCAGGGACGCATTTGGGCCGACGCCGGCGCCAACGGCGGCGCCGTGGTGCGATTCAGACTGCCGCTTTGCGGAAGGATTGCGACTCTCGATGGACTTCCAGCCCACGGTGTTTGTGGTTGACGACGATCGCCAGATGCGCGATTCGCTCGTGATGCTCTTGGAAACGCTGGGCTTTCCCGCCCGGTCGTTCGCCTCGGCCGGTGAATTCCATCGCTTCTACGATCCGCCGTTGCCCGGCTGCCTGGTGCTCGACGTGCGAATGCCGCGTCAGACGGGCCTGGAACTTTACGAGCAATTGATTCGCGAAGGCAAGCGGCTGCCCGCGATCTTCATTACGGCGCACGCCGACGTGTCGACGGCCGTCTCGGCCATGAAATCCGGCGCTATCGAGTTTCTGGAGAAGCCGTTCGAGCAGGAAACGTTGCTCCAGCGAGTCAAGAACGCCTTGGCGTTGGACGCGGCTTGGCGCCGCCGCGAGGCGGAGTTCAAGGCGGTCGACGATCGCATCGCCAGTCTGAACGCCCGCGATCGAGAAACCTTGGAATGGATCCTCCGCGGCGCGTCGAACAAAGTGATGGCCGCGCGGCTGTTCATTTCCGAGCGGGCGGTCGAGATGCGCCGGGCCCGCCTGATGCGCAAGCTGCAAGTCGAATCGTTGGCCGAACTGATCGACTTGGCCGTGACCCACCGCGTGCTCGCCGAAATCTCCGACGCCTCGGCCGTTGCTCGCTAAATCGCCGTCCGCGATTCTGGAGCGCGCCCGTCAAAGTTTAGCGCCGGGTGGCATGCCTTCGCCGGCGCCAGCCGGCGTGGGCATGGCTGCATCGCCACGAGGATTGCATGTTTACCCGCTTGCTGCGCAAGCGTGAAAGCCTGCCGCTGAAAAAACGCAGTGCGGCGGTCGTTCCCGCCCGAAACGCGTTCCTGCCGATCGACAACAGGTCGAGCCGTCGATCGTCGGATAACGGGAAGGATGGAAACGGGTCCGTCCGCACTGCGTATTTTTCCGATCCAAGCGATAGCGTATGACGCTTGGCCTAAATCCTTGCCATCCCTCTAATCGACCGCCTGTTCCCGATGCGGCTTGCCCGCCTTGTAGGCTTCGAGCACCTCTTCGGACCGCTGCCTGTGCTCGGCCGGCGCCATCGACAACGCTAGTTCTCCGTGCTTGACGGCGTTGTCGAAATCGCCCGTCTCGGCGCAGGCGGCGGCCAGCGTGTGCAGGAAGCGCCAATCGCACCAGCCGCTCAACTCGCAGGCTCTCGTTGCCGACTCAGCGGCGCGTTTGCCGTCGCGGCGCGTTTCGTCACGGCACGTGGCGAACAGCCAAGCGAGATTGTTGTGGGCAATCGGGTCATCCGGGGCGAGGCGAATGGCCTCGTCGTAGTCGGCGATCGCCTGGTCGTGGTGCTGCTTCTTTTGCCAGGCGAGCCCGCGAGTGCGGTAAGCGACGGCGCTCTGCGGGTCGAGCCGGATGGCTTCGCTGCAATCGGCAAGGGCCTTGTCGAAGTCCTGCTTGGCGCACCAGGCGAGGCCGCGGTTGTGATAGGTCAAGGCGTGCTTGGGGTCGAGCCGCAGGGCTGCGTCGTAGTCGGCAAGCGCCCTGTCGTAATCCTGTTTGGCGTGCCAGGCGCTGCCGCGCGTACGGTAGGCCAAGGCGTACTTGGGATCGAGGCGAAGGGCCTCGCCATAGTCGGCAATCGCCTTGTCGTGGTGCTGCTTCTTTTGCCAGGCGAGGCCGCGATTGTAGTAGGCCAGGGCGAGCTTGGGGTCGAGCCGCAGGGCTGCATCGTAGTCGGCGATGGCGGCGTCGTATTCGCCGTTCGCATGCCGCACGATTCCGCGGCAGGCATAAGCCGACGCGGCCTTATGAGGAACTGCGATTTGCTGCGTGAAGTGTTCGACCGCCTGGCTGTAGGGAACGACGTTGCCGGCCTCGACCCATCCGCTGACCCGACCGGACTCCAACCACAGCCAGTCGCCCTTCACCTGCGCGACCCGGTAGATCCGAAAGGCCGTGCCGTCATCGACGACTTCTTTGCCGACCTTCAACGGTTTGGCGTACCTCGTGATGACCTGCTCGCCGACAGACGCCGACGACGATCGAGTCCGCGAAACCGGCCTGCCCCGGCCGTGCAGTTGGGCCTGGACAAGCGAGGGAAAGATTGCCACAAGGATCAAGGCGACGCGCATGACGAAACCTCGGGTTGGAATAGGGCCCGCATCTCGACGGCTTTCGACATCCGCCTGGCGAAAAAACATTGGCGACCGCTGGCATGCAACCCCTGTGCCTGGAACCCGAGTGCTGCGGATTACTTCGGATAACCGAAGGCATTTTGCCGCTCCCAGCGGCGTCAGGGCCTCGCCTATTGCCGATCCGTCGCGCAGTGCCGCCCAATCGTAAGGCAGCGGCGGCGGCATTGCTGCGCGGAGCATCGATTGGCGGCGCGGAGTCGCGCCTGTTGAATCCGAACTTGGCGGACATTCTTTCTCTGCGGAAGGCCGCGCCCGTCTGCCGATACCGCATAATGAACGAGGGTCGAGCACTGTCGGATTTGCACGCTGTTCATCGCGCGAGATCGTGAAGCGATCTCCAGCGCTCGACCGTGTCGCCACACGGCTTGGCGGTTATGCGCCAAGTCGTGATTGGAGAAACCGCACGGATGGGCCCCTCCTCGGTCCCGTCCGGTCGGTTGTGGTGCTTCTTCGCGTAATGCGTGAGTGAAGTCCGCCCGCGTCGGCCGCGATCGGCCATCTGGCGTCAACGCCGACGACACGGGAAATCACGCATTCCGATCGTCGTAGAAGGACCTCGCTCATGTTCTCGAAAACTCTGTTCCTGGGCCTGCTCGCGGGCTGGTTGGCGTTTTGCGAAAGCTCGACTCAAGCGCAGCCTCGCCCGACGAATAAAGGCCCAGACCGCGCGTCGCGCTCTTCGAGACGCGTGCCAGGCCGCCAAGCCGCTTCGCCGACCAAGGCCCAAGCCGCTTCGGCGGTAAAACAAGCTCCGGAATCCGAGCCCGCGATGGGAGAACCCGTGACCGAAGGTCCGGCGATGCCCATCGAGCCGGAGCAGATGATGGGCCAAGAGCCGGCGAGCGAAGTCGAATCTGCCGATTGGACGAAAAACTCGAATGCGCGGATTTTCCCGCGGCTAGGCAACTTTTTCATCCTGCCCAGAGGTCCGGGCTACTATTCGCTGATGGACCAGGTGCATGGCATCCGCCGCGAAGCCCCGCCCCAGTCGGCCTACCCGGCATTCGCCATTATGTCGCCGGGGTTCTTCGACGCCGACTTTCGCTATCTCGACAAAAAGGACGACAAAGACAAGCAGTGGTTCGAGCGGCTCAAGCGGATCCGTCTCGGCGAGAATTTCATGTTCTCGACCGGCGGCGAAACGTGGTACCGCTACAACGACTTGAACAACCTGACGCCCGGCTCCAATACCTACGGCCTCACGAAAGTCCGCACTTACGGCGACCTGTGGTATCGCGACCAATTTCGGGTCTACGCGGAGTTCATCGACGCCGACCGCGGGGGAGGGACTCAGCCGCCGGCGCCGACCGACATCGATCGCGCCGACTTCCTCAACTTGTTCGTCGACGTCAAAGTGGCGGATATCGCCGAACATCCGGTGTATGTCCGGGGCGGCCGGCAAGAAGTTCTGCTCGGCTCGCAACGGCTCGTCTCCAACCTGGCCTGGGCGAACATGCGGCGCAATTTCGACGGCGTGCGCGGGTTTCGGCAAGGGGACAAATTCGACGTCGACCTGTTCTGGCTCGAGCCCGTGATCCCCAACGCCACTCAGTTCGACAAGTCGGATCACAATCAGCAGCTTGCCGGCTCCTGGTTCACCTATCGCAAGAAAAAGGGCCATTTTCTCGATTTCTACTACCTCTATTACAACAACTCGAACACCGTCGTGCGGCAAGGGATCGTGTCGGATCCAACGCGGGTCAACACGTTCGGCACGCGATACGCCGGCGACCGCAACAATTACCTCTGGGATTTCGAGTACGCGCTACAACTCGGTCAGCGTGGGAGCCATGATCTAGTTGCGGGCATGGCGACGACCGGCCTCGGTTATCACCTGGCCAAACGCCGGTGGAACCCGACACTCTGGCTGTACTACGACTTCGCCAGCGGCAGTGCAAACCCGAACGCGGGCCGCTACGCGACCTTCAATCAGCTCTTTCCGTTCGGCCACTATTATTTGGGCTGGGCCGATGCGGTGGGCCGGCAGAACATTCAGGATGTCAATCTGCACCTGGGGATCTATCCCGTGCCCTGGACCACCCTCTGGCTACAGTACCACCATTTCTGGCTGAACCAGCCGCGCGACGCGTTGTATAACGCGGCTGGCGCGGCCGTGCGGCGCGATCCGAGCGGGGCGGCGGGGACGAACGTGGGCGACGAAATCGATTTGGTGGCCAATTTTCACGTCAACGCCCAATCCGACTTCATGGTCGTCTACGCCCAACTGTTCGGCGGGGGATTCTTGCAAGCCACTTCCAGCCCCAGCAAGTCGTCGTCGCAGGAGGCGGTCTATGCCATGTACAACTTCCGCTGGTAGACAAAATGGTTGGACCAGTCGCCTGCGTCTGGCGCGGATTACCTTTGAAATCAGGGGGTAATCCTTTTTCTCAGGCAGTGCCGCAACGAGAGGACTGGTCCAATGAAAACA
>Ga0307374_10000442_pt1 | contig 80381 bp, 76 predicted proteins | sample OX3MG_FD_202532 | JGI IMG/M metagenome (GOLD analysis project Ga0307374, IMG submission 202532) | Soil microbial communities from Risofladan, Vaasa, Finland - OX-3 | ecosystem: Environmental > Terrestrial > Soil > Coastal area > Acid sulfate soil | place: Finland: Risofladan, Vaasa | collected... | reverse complement strand
TGCGCCTGCCATTCCGATTGCGGTGGCACCCTTCATCACCGCACCGATCCATTCAATAAGCACGCCGCCGGCAGCTGCCCCGCACTACATACTAAAAACCATACGCTTCAGCACGCGCCTGCCTTTCAAGCTCAACAGCGCACATCTGTCGCGTAAGAACCGAACTGATTTGCTGGCTTTCGTGAATTCACTGGAACAGTATCGTGGCATCGAGAGCATCCGCATCACGGGGCATACAGACAAGAGCGGGCCAGCACGATTCAATAAATGGTTATCCGGCATGCGTGCGAAATCCACGCAACTTTGGCTGCTGTCGCTCGGCATTGACCCGCGTACAACACTAGTGCGCGGCGTCGCTAGCAGCGAACCACGACCACATGCACACAATCCCGCAGACAACCGCTATGTAGATTTAGAAGTGGTAGTGCGTGTACCTGCTTCCTGATGGCCACTGTTGACTTGCTGATATATCCACGCTGGATAATTCCAGTGGAACCCACAGGCGCAATTTACCAACAGTATGCGCTGGTCATCCACAGCGGCCGCATACTGGATATCTTGCCAGTCGCGCACGCGGCTGCCCGTTATCAAGCCAAACAGACCATTGAACTTCCTGCACATGCGCTGATCCCCGGATTTATCAACGCACATACCCACACTCCCATGAGTTTGTTGCGTGGACTGGCGGATGATCTGTCGCTGCGGCCCTGGCTGCAGCAGCATATCTGGCCGATCGAACGGCGATGGATGAGCCCGGAGTTCGTGCGTGATGGCAGCGAACTGGCGATCGCCGAGATGCTGCGCGGCGGCACAACCTGTTTCAACGATATGTATTTCTTTCCGGAAATCACTGCTGAGGCTGTCCGTAACAGCGGCATGCGGGCTTGCATTGGGATGATCGTGGTGGATTTTCCAAGCGCCTGGGGTAGCGGACCACAGGAATATATCGCCAAGGGCATAGCCTTACGCGACCAATATAAAGATGATCCGCTTCTCAGTTTTGCATTCGCCCCGCACGCGCCTTACAGCGTGGCCGATAATTGGTTCAAAGAAGTGCGTACACTTGCGGATGAACTCGATGTGCCGGTGCAAATCCACTTGCATGAAACCACTGGTGAACTCGAGAACAGTCTGCAGCAATACGGTAAACGCCCATTGGCACGGCTCGCGGAACTTGGCTTGTTGACGCCAAACCTCATGGCCGTACACATGACCCAGCTTACGCATGACGAGATCAGTGCGCTGGCAGGCAGTGGTATACATGTCGTTCATTGCCCAGAGTCCAATCTGAAACTTGCCAGTGGTTTCTGTCCGGTGGCAAAACTGCTTGCTGCCGGCATCAACGTCGCTATCGGAACGGATAGTGCAGCCAGCAACAATGACCTGGATATGTTGGGAGAAATGCGCAGTGCTGCACTTTTGGCCAAAGGTGTGTCAGGCGATGCTGCGGCCTTGCCAGCCGCGGATTGTTTACGTATGGCAACACTCAACGGTGCACGCGCCCTGGGAATTGATCAGGAAACTGGTTCATTGCTTCCCGGTAAGTGGGCGGATATCGCAGCTGTAGACATGAGCGAGCCCGAATGCCAGCCGCTTTATAATCCCCTGTCCCAGCTGGTTTATGCGGCCAGCCGTGGACAGATAAGTGACGTGTGGGTCGCTGGCCAGCATTTATTGCGAGCCCGAGAACTCACGCGTATCGATTTGACCGACGTCTTGGGCCGTGCCCAAGGTTGGCACGATCGCTTAGCCTTGCCTCTAGCGGAAGTGACACAAGCATGAGCCAAACCCACGCAAACATTGATAACCAGGAAATTTCAAAATTTGACGCGCTCGCATCCCGCTGGTGGGATCCGAGCGGAGAATTCCGTACACTACACGAAATCAACCCGCTGCGGCTCACATACATCGATAACCGCGTAGGCCTCAAGAGCAAGCGAGTCCTGGATATCGGCTGTGGCGGTGGCTTGCTGGCAGAAGCCATGGCAAGTCGTGGTGCGGACGTGACCGGCATTGATATGGCTGAAGCACCATTGAAAGTTGCACGCTTACATCTGAAAGAATCAGGTCTAAAGATTAATTACCAAAAGATTGCCGCCGAGTCACTGGCAACAACATCTTCAGACCATTTTGATGTAGTCACGTGCATGGAAATGCTCGAACATGTTCCAGAACCAGCAGCGATCGTACATGCATGTGCAACAATGGTGAAACCAGGCGGCCATGTATTTTTTTCGACACTCAATCGCAGTTCAAGATCGTTTATCCTGGCAATCTTGGGTGCAGAATACCTGTTGCGGCTGATCCCACGTGGCACACATGAGTATGCGAAATTCATACGCCCATCGGAACTGGACCGGTGGGCGCGGCATGCGGATCTTGAGCTGCGCGACAGCGCCGGTCTGCATTACAATCCGCTGACCCGGCATTATTGGCTGGGTGGCAATATGGAAGTGAACTATTACATGCATTTCACCCGCCCGTCATGAACTCCATGCCACTGATACTTTTTGATCTCGATGGCACGCTTCTGGATACTGCACCAGACCTCGGTACGGCACTCAACACCCAACGTGCAGAAAACAAACTGGCTCCGCTCCCACAGGAACGCATACGGCCGATTGTCTCGCATGGTTCCCCGGCATTGCTTAAATTGGGTTTCGGCATCGAACCCAATGATTCCCGTTATGCCGGTATGCGTGCGCGCCTGCTGGAAATCTATCGTGGTTGCCTGAGCCGGGAAACATGCTTGTTCCCTGGCATCGATACGGTATTGTTGGACATTGAGCAGCGCGGCTTGAGTTGGGGCATCGTCACTAACAAACCGGGCGCGCTTACTGAGCCATTGCTCCAAGTCTTCAATCTGAATCAGCGCGCTGCCTGTGTAGTCAGCGGAGACACCACAGCGCGCCGCAAACCGCATCCGGATCAATTACTGCACGCATGCGCACTCACGGGCTGCAGCCCGACCAAAAGCATCTATGTTGGAGATGCACAACGGGACGTGGAAGCGGCACATGCGGCCGGCATGCGCGCACTGGTTGCCTTGTATGGCTATATTGATGAGAGTGAGCACCCTGCCGATTGGCAGGCTGATGGCTTGCTCAAGAAACCCACAGAACTTCTGCCATGGCTAGATGCGCATGGCGATCTAGTTGGCGCCCAGAGATTCGCTTGATAATAGTGGCATATATCCTGCCTGCCTTGGTCATTGGTCTTATCCTTGGATACGTAATCGCTATCCTCTACACACACAAACGTGTCAGCGAACTGCAAATCGAACTGGCTACGCTCAGAACAAAAGCTGAAGCTGCAAGCACGACCCGCGAAGAACTGGAAAAGACCTTCAAGGCGCTGGCCGGTGATGTCCTGCGTAACAACAACCAGTCATTTCTGGAACTTGCCACCCAGAACCTGGGCAAGTTCCAGCTGGAAGCCAGGGGTGAACTGGAGAAAAAGGAAAAGGCATTCGCTGAGCTGGTGAAGCCTATCAATGAAACCCTGAAGAAAACTGAAGAACAGATTCATCAGATCGAGAAAGAACGCAAGGAAGCCTACGGCAACATCAGCCGTTATCTGACCAGCATGACCGAGACCCAGACCCAGCTGCAGGCAGAAACGCGCAACCTGGTACAGGCATTGCGTCGCCCGGAAGTACGGGGGCAGTGGGGCGAGATGACTTTGAAACGTCTTGCAGAACTTGCGGGTATGGTGAAATATTGTGATTTTTTCGAACAGGATAGCCGCGAATCAGAGACCGGTCGCTTGCGCCCTGACATGGTCGTGCGCATGCCTGATAAGCGCGAATTGGTGGTGGATGCCAAGACACCGCTGGATGCCTACCTCAATGCGGTGAGCGCCAAAACGGATGAAGAACGCCATCAGTTTCTCCAGCAGCATGCGCGCAAAGTCCGCGAGCGCATGCGTGAGCTGGCCAGCAAGGCATACTGGACTCAGTATAAGAACTCCCCAGATTTCGTGGTGATGTTCGTGCCGGGTGAACAGTTTCTAAGTTCAGCGTTGGATGAAGATCCCAAACTCATGGAAGACGCATTCACCAACAAGGTGGTACTGGCAACACCTACAAGTCTCATCGCTTTGTTGCGTGCGGTGGCATTTGGATGGCGGCAGCAGGCTGTTGCTGAAAACGCAGAGCAAATTCGCGAACTGGGCGAAGAGCTTTACAGGCGCCTTGCCACATTTAACGAACACTTGGGCCGGGTGGGTCGGGCCCTCGGACAAAGTGTTGAACATTACAACAAGGCTGTAGGTTCACTGGAGCACCAGGTCTTGCCGGGGGCGCGGCGTTTCCCGGAAATGGGAATCCATGAAAAGAAACCTTTACCGGAACTCGAACAACTGGAGATCACTCCGCGCAGTACGGGTGATGACAAGCCAGACAATCCTGTTACATGAATTACACCGATACGGTGCGTGGAAAACTCTCCGCCGCTTCTCCCTACAAGTTCGTGTTCATGGAACTAGTTATTACGTTGTTTACTCGTTGACACACTACATTCGTGCTAACCGCTGATCTTCGATGTGAGCACAAAGTACATCATGGCCCACTGCCCCGTTGACTATGCACCGCCTAAGGATCTGCTCAAGGACCGGATAATCCTGGTGACTGGAGCCGGTGATGGCATCGGTCGTGCGGTATCCAAAGGGCTTGCCGAACATGGTGCCACCGTTGTTCTGCTCGGCAAGACCATCAAGAAGCTGGAAGCAGTCTATGATGAGATTATGCGAGCCGGCGGCCCGTTACCAGGTATCTATCCGATGGATCTCATGGGCGCCTCCTATAATGACTATGAAAACATGGTGGGGATACTCGAAAAAGAATATGGTCGACTCGATGGCCTGCTACACAATGCCGGGATCCTGGGTGAACGCGCGCCCATCGAACATTACGAGACACACATCTGGCAGCAGGTCTTGCAGATAAATCTTAGCGCGCCTTTTGCTTTGACCAAAGCCTGCCTGGAAATTTTATACAAGTCATCGGATGCATCAGTGGTATACACCGGCAGTAGTGTCGGCCGCAAACCGCGAGCCTACTGGGGCGCTTATGCTGTGTCTAAAGCCGGGATTGAAGCATTGTCAGCGATGCTGGCCGATGAAACCGAGTTCCGTGGAACAGTGCGGGTGAATTCCATCAATCCGGGTCCTGTAGCCACAAAAATGCGTCGTTTGGCTTTCCCTGCAGAAGACCATAATAAATTGCTCACTCCCGAAAAGATTGTGCCATCCTATATTTATCTATTGGGCCCTGATAGCAAGGGCATCACCGGTCAACAGTTGGACGCGCAACGTTTGGGAGTGTCGGGAGCCGCATAAAAAGCAGCGCAATGGTCTTTGCTAGTCCGCCCTACGTTTTGCGACGCACGTGCAGACGACGTCGATTGGTACTCACTGGTGCAGCAGCTTTGGTCTCCGCCGACATCCCGGCGGCAGTCAACAGCTCCGCCAATTCGGTTTCGGTCGCATCCCGCCAGGCGCCGCGTGGCAATTGGCGCGGCAGGCTGATAGCTCCATAACGGATACGGATCAGGCGGCTTACGGTCACACCCACGGCTTCCCACATACGGCGTACCTCACGGTTGCGACCTTCCTTAAGTGTCACGTGATACCAGTGATTGGCGCCCTCACCACCCGCTTCCTGGATTGCATCGAACTTAGCCATGCCATCATCCAGACGCACGCCGGTCTTGACTGCAGCAAGCTGCTGATCGGTTATCTTGCCGAGCACACGCACCGCATATTCGCGTTCGATTTCATGGGAAGGATGCATGAGCCGGTTCGCGAGTTCGCCATCCGTGGTGAATAGCAGCAGACCAGAAGTATTGGTGTCCAGCCGCCCAACCGACACCCAGCGGCTACGACGAAGACGCGGCAGTGATTCGAAGACCGTTGGTCGGCCTTCCGGATCCTTGCGGGTGGTGAGCTCGCCTTCCGGCTTGTGATACAGGATCACGCGCCGTTCATCCGGTCTGGCATGCATGAGCATCTTGAGTACACGCCCGTCGACGGCGATGCGGTCTGCCGTGGTGATGCGATCGCCCAATTGCGCAGTCCGGCCGTTGATGGTCAGCCGTTTGGCTTTGATCCAGCCTTCGATCTCGCGTCGCGAGCCGAGTCCGGCAGCTGCCAGAAGTTTCTGGATGCGTTCCGGTGGGCCTGCTGGTGTTTTTAGCTGCCGAGGTTTGGTGGACATTCTATGCTGTATCAGTCTTGCGGCTGCAGGGTGCCGTCATCTAAGTCCGTTGGAAAGGCATCGTCCAAGGTAGCCGTCCCGCCTTTGTCATGATTTATGGGCGGTTGAGACATGTCACTGCCTTCAAAATCCAGTTCAACATTCAGACTTTCGATATCTTTGATGGCAGCCAGAGTTGGCAGTTCATCCAAGCTCTTGAGGCTGAAATAATCGAGAAATTCTTTGGTGGTGCCGAACAATTCGGGATGGCCCGGCACATCACGGTGCCCTACGAGCCGGATCCAACCTCGCTCCAGCAAGGTGCGCATGATATGCGGACTGACGCCTACACCACGCACGTTCTCGATCTCACCGCGGGTAATCGGTTGACGATAGGCAATCAGCGATAGCGTCTCCAGCAGTGCACGCGTATACCGCACCGGTCTTTCCACCCACAAGCGCCCGATCCAGTTCGCCAGTTCTGGTTTCACCTGGATGCGAAAGCCACTGGCCACTTCCTTGAGCGTGATCCCGCGTTCCGCGAACTCCGACTGCAACTTGTCGAGTGCCTTGCGCACCTGGGCGCGATCCGGGCGCTCTGCGTCGCTGAACAGTGCCATGAGTTCATCAATATTTAACGGTCTGCCGGCGGCCAGCAAGGCAGCCTCGATGATGTTTTTCAGCAGTGGCGCCTTCAGCGTCATTCATCCTCTCCTTCGATAACCACCAGCGACAAATCCACGTGCGTGGCACCGAGGGCTTTGACGTGGATGGGACCAAATGTTTCGGCTTGCACCAGCTCGATCAAGGTCTGTTTGATAAGTTCAAGCAGCGCCAGGAATGTCACCACTACACCACGACGCCCTTCTTCAGGTGTGAATAGAGTACTGAACTCGCGAAAATCGTGGTCCTGCAAGTTTGACAGCACATCCGCCATGCGCTGGCGTACAGAGAGCTGTTCCAGCTGCACATGATGGTGGGAAAACATTTCTGCACGGTACAAAACATCCTTGAAGGCGATCAGCAGTTCTTGCATGCTCACTTCCGGGACCAATCGCACGACTTTGTGCTCACCCATTTCAGCATCGGCGATGTGCACGTCCCTTCCGGTCCGCAGCAGTGCATCCATATCCTCGGCGGCGGCCTTGTAGCGCTCATATTCCTGCAGGCGACGCACTAACTCTGCACGTGGATCTTCTTCCTCGCCCTCCTCTGTCGGTAAGCGCGGCAGCAGCATGCGTGATTTGATCTCTGCCAGCATCGCGGCCATTACCAGATATTCAGCAGCCAGCTCCAGGCGGATCACCGTCATTAGATTGATGTATTCCATATATTGCCGGGTGATCTCGGCAATCGGTACATCTAGAATATTCAGATTCTGGCGGCGTATCAGGTAGAGCAGCAGATCCAACGGACCTTCAAAAGCTTCGAGAAATACTTCCAGTGCATCCGGCGGTATATACAAATCACGCGGCAGGCTGGTGACTGGCTCGCCCTGCACGATGGCAAACGGCATTTCGGATTGTTCTGGTGACTGCAGTAGATGCAACTGCGGTTGCCCGGTTTCGTTGGCGGGGTGCTGCATCGCGGACCTCAACGGTAACTCAGGCCCATGGCCTGGCGTACTTCTTCCATGGTGTCGCGGGCAACGTCACGGGCGGCATCACAGCCCTGATTGATGATGCTGCGCACCATTCCCGGGTCGGCTTCGATCTCCAGGGCGCGTTCGCGGATTGGTTTCAGCTCCTTGAGCACCGACTCGATTACAGGTTGCTTGCACTCAAGACAACCTATGCCTGCAGTCGTACAACCTTTCCACACCCACTCGCGTGTGGTCTCGTCGGAATACACCTTGTGGAATTCCCATACTGGGCATTTCTCCGGATTGCCGGGGTCAGTACGACGCGCACGTGCCGGATCGGTGGGCATGGTGCGTAACTTTTCCTCTACCTGCTGCGGTTCTTCCCGCAAGCTGATGGTATTGCCATAGGATTTGGACATCTTGCGACCATCCAGACCCGGCATGCGTGCCACGGCCGTCAGTAGTGGCTGTGGTTCTGTCAGGATACTGCGCCCGCCGCCTTCAAGATAACCCATGAGACGATCGCGATCTCCCAGAGTCAGGTTATGGTTTTCAGCCAGCAAGGCCCGGGCCGTGCTCAGGGCTTCATGATCGCCCTGTTGCTGATAGCGGGTACGCAGATCACGGTAAAGTTTGCCGTTCTTCTTGCCCAGCTTCTTGACAGCGCTTTCTGCGCGGCTTTCAAAATCCACTTCGCGTCCGAAGATATGATTGAAACGGCGCGCAATCTCGCGCGTGAGTTCCACGTGCGGCACCTGGTCTTCACCGACCGGCACCCAGCCGGCCTTGTAAATGAGAATGTCGGCACTCATCAATACCGGATAGCCCAGGAATCCGTAGGTGGCCAGGTCACGGTCTTTGAGCTGTTCCTGCTGTTCCTTGTAGGTAGGTACACGCTCCAGCCAGCCGAGCGGTGTCACCATGGACAGCAATAAATGCAGTTCTGCATGCTCGAGTATGTGAGACTGGATGAACAGTTTGGCCTTACCCGGATCGACACCTACGGCCAGCCAATCCACCAGCATCTCCCACATGGCCGGCTCGATATCACGCGATTGTTCGTAATTGGTGGTGAGCGCGTGCCAATCGACCACGCAATAGAAACATTCGAATTCGTGCTGCAGACGCAGCCAGTTCTTGAGCACCCCATGCAGATGTCCCAAATGCATACGTCCTGTGGGACGCATGCCGGATAGCACCCGCTGGTTTTCGGAAATCATGGAATTCAACAAATGCTCCTCACAACAAAAAGCCATTGGGTAGCAAGAACTGGGAGACCCAGCTGATTGCCGGCACTAAGATCACATTAAACGCACCAATGATCATCAGCAGGATGATGATGTAAAAACCATAGGGTTCGATTCTATCCACAACATTGGCAGCAGCCCGTGGCAACAGACCGACAAGTACGCGTCCGCCATCCAAGGGCGGCAGAGGAATCAGGTTGAAGATCATCAATGCCACGTTGATAAGCACACCAGCCAATCCCATGTAAATTAGTGGCTCAATCCAATGCAAGGTTGGATATAACAAGGCACCCAGCCTTATCACCAGCGCCCAAATAATTCCCATGACCAGATTCGAGAGTGGGCCGGCAGCCGCCACAATGGCCATATCACGCCTTGGATTTTTGAAATTGCGTGGTGAAATCGGCACCGGTTTGGCCCAGCCGAACAGGAACCCTGTGTGCAATACCAGCAACAGGACCGGCACGATGATGGTACCAATCGGGTCAATATGCTTGAGCGGGTTGACCGTGAGTCGGCCGAGCATCTGCGCGGTGGGGTCACCAAAACGACGGGCCACCCAGCCATGGGCCACTTCATGCAGCGTGATGGCGAACAATACCGGAGGTGCCCAGATGATGATGAGCTGGATGATGTTGAAATGACCCATCAGGGCATTATACAGAGTCCCCCATAGACCTCATGGGGTATCAATGCACGCGGCTGAAAGGCGCAGGGTTACCACGACCGATGCGTATCACTACAGGTACGTCATCCGATAGATCCACCACGGTGGTCGGTTCGACGCCACAGGAACCTCCATCGATCACCAAATCCACCTGGTGTTCAAGACGCCTACGCATCTCTTCCGGATCGGTAAGCGGTTGTATTTCACCCGCCAGCATCAGCGTGGAACTCATGATGGGTTCGCGCAATTCCGTAAGAATGGCCTGAGTAATGGGATGCTGCGGTATGCGGATACCGATGGTCTTGCGTTTGGGATGCTGCAAGCGCTTTGGGACCTCGTGGGTAGCTCGCAGGATAAAGGTATAAGCGCCGGGTGTGTGGGCTTTGAGCAGCCTAAAGGTGGCATTATCCACGCGTGCATAGATCGCGATTTCCGACAGGTCGCGGCATACCAAGGTGAAATTATGGCGCGGTCCAGCACCACGAATGACACGGATCCGCTGCATGGCGGCTTTGTCGCCCACCAGACAACCGAGGGCATAGCAGGAATCGGTGGGGTATGCCACTACCCCGCCGGTGCGCAGGATGGCCACGCTTCGGCGCACTAACCGCAATTGCGGTGTTTGCGGATGGATACTAAAAAACTGGCTCATAAACACTCAAACTGGCTGGCTCAGGTCACCGGTACGCGATCGGATGCGTTATCATAACGGACCTTTACCGTACTGCCTTGATATGTCCTCTTTGCTTGAATTCCTGCTGCTGGCGGCCTTTTTTGCGAGTTACCTCTGGAAAGGCATTTTCTTCGCTACCGGTGTTCTTATGGCTGGCAGTGTAGTCGTCCTGGGGTTAGCGTACATTCGCACCCGTAAACTGGAACCCCTGCCGCTGACAGTCACGATCCTGGCGCTGGTGCTGGGTGGGGCCACCTTGCTATTGCATGATCCGGCCTTTATTAAATGGAAGTTCTCCATCGTCGAATGGCTGTTTGGGATCGTGTTCTTGGCTACAAACTTCATGAATCAGCCGCTCATCGAGCGTATGTTGGGCAAACAGATAAAACTTTCAGCTGCCAGATGGAAACGCCTCAACCTCATGTGGGCGGGTTTTTTCCTGTTGTTGGGCAGCGTCAATGTCTATGTACTGTATCAATACGACACCGCCGACTGGATCAAATTCAAGGTTTGGTGGTCTACGGGTGCCATGCTGGTGTTCGTCCTGCTGCAAGCTTTCTACATGAGCCGACATATGCAAATGGAAAAGGCATCCTGATCCCCATGCAACCCATTAATAATATCGCCATGAACCGTACTGGGCATGCCCCCAAATCGGATGAGCGCAAGCAACGTTTACGCCAGCAACTGGAATCCAGATTGCATCCCCTGGAATTGGATATCCAGGACGACGGTGGACAACATATCGGTCATGCCAACGAGGGCAGCGGCCATTATTCAGTGCGCATCGTTGCGCCTGCGTTCGCAACCCAATCCTTGTTGCAGCGCCATCGTATGATCTATGCAGCTCTAGATAACCTGCTGCAGACTGACATCCACGCCTTGAGCATCAAGGCGCTGGCTCCCGGAGAGATCCACTAACTTTTCAACCACGAGGAACTTCCATGCGTATTGAATTTCGCTCGATTCTGCTGATGCTTGCAATGACCATCCTGGTCGCGTGCGGTGGCAACCAATCCACACCTGATACCTCAACGGTGCTCGCAACCGTCAATGGCGTGCCGATCACCAACGATATGTTCCGTGCCTATGTTCGCAGTCTGGCCGGCGGCCAAGAACCCCAGCTGGATCCACAGAAACATGCACTGGTACTGAATCGTCTCATCGACATGCAAGTGCTGGCCCAACAAGCAGAAAAGTCAGATCTGACCAAGGACCCGAAAGTGGTAGCTGACCTCAAGATCCAGAAGACCGGACTGATGGCCAATCAACTAGTGCAACAATACCTGGCGCAACATCCGATCACTGATGATCAGATCAAGGCCGAGTACAGTCAGCGCACCAAAACCATGCCCGGCACTGAATACCGCGCGCGCCACATCCTGGTTGCCAATGAAAAACAGGCCAAAGACATCATCAACCAATTGAATCATGGCGCGAACTTCGCCACGCTGGCGAAGAAATATTCCACCGATGGTTCCAAAACCCAGGGTGGAGAACTCGGTTGGTTCAGCCCTGACCAGATGGTGCCTGCTTTCTCACAGGCTGTAGCACAGCTAAAAAAAGGTGAGTACACCAAACAGCCGGTGCACACACAGTTTGGCTGGCACGTAATCCAATTGGAGGATACGCGTTCCATGCCGCCACCCAGTTTGGCGTCAGTCCAGGAACAACTTAAGAATACATTGGAAGGCAAGGAAGTTGAGGCCTATGTGGACCAGTTGCGCAAAAGTGCCAAGGTTGATATGCCAACACCGAGCGCCAGCACCAAAACCACCCCGGCTCCAGCTGCAGGTACAAAAGAGCCGAAAAAACCCTAAGCTGTAATTAATTATGAAACTGAACGGCCATTCGTAAGACTGGCCGTTTTTCTTTTCACTCATCAATTATGGCGTTGTTGCAGTTCAGCAAACGCAGAGCGGATCTGCTCCAGTCGTGCCCGATTGGCGCCGATATCGAATAGTCCGAGCCTAGCAATGGAACGCATCTCGATGATGTGCTGGTCAGGCTCCAGGTAGAATTCCACATCATCCACGGCGTTCTCCGGTTGGTAGTAATATTCGGACGTTGTCTCCGTTTTATCAGTTATCGGGTATTCGATACGGATGTAGTTGCGATGATTGGAGACGATCCTCCCCTGCCCCACCACTGTTATGGCGATGAGTAAATCACTTCGTGCCTGATCACGGGTACTGGCATAAACCAGTGGTGCGATATGTAGTTTGGGATCACTATCCTGAGATGAAACACAATCACGCTGCAGCGGGCAGGAAGCCAGTTGACCCTGGCGCACACCGAATGTGGGTGTAAGGATGGTGCTGCAGCCATTGACTGCAAAGACCACTAGTAGCACCAATATCCTGCGATTGTTCATGCTTGAAACTCACGCCTGTACCGCCTGTGTATATAGCGATCCATTTTATAACCAAATACCGTGCCATAGCATCATTGCTTGAGCAAATGCTTGAATGCCCGTTCGTCCAATTGTGTGATTCCAAGCTTTTGCGCTTCAGCAAGCTTGGAGCCTGGTTCCTCGCCCACAACTAAGAAATCTGTTCTTTTTGATATGCTGCCACTCACTTTGCCGCCCAGCGCCTGAATACCGGCCTTTGCATCATCACGGGTCATGTTCGCAAGCGTACCAGTCAGTACAAAGGTCTTGCCGCTTAGAAGACCCAATCTTGGGCGTTGCCTACCGGTGTGTTCTGACCACTGTACCCCGGCTTTGCGTAATGCGCTGATGACCAGGCGATTATGTGGTTCACGGAAAAATGTGGCAATGGATGCGGCCACTACCGGACCTACATCCGGCACCTGCAGCAATACAGTCTCATCAGCAGCCATGAGCGCTTCGAGGTTCCCGAAATGTTGCGCTAATATCGCAGCCGTGGTTTCACCCACTTCACGGATACCAAGTGCGAACAGGAAACGCGCCAACGTAGTGCTGCGGGCATGATCGATGGCATGCACCAGGTTCTCCGCCGATTTATCACCCATGCGCTCTAGGCCCGCGATTTGCGCTACGGTGAGATGGAAAATATCCGCAGGGGTTTGTACCAGTCCAGCATCCACAAACTGGTTTACAAGTTTTTCGCCCAAACCCTCAATGTCGAGGGCGCGGCGTGAAGCAAAATGGCGTATCAACTCTTTGCGTTGCGCGGGGCAATACAGGCCGCCACTACAGCGCGCGACAGCTTCGCCCTCTATGCGCACCACTTTGGAACCACATACCGGGCAGGTACGCGGCAAGTGAACGCGTCGGGCAATCTTAGGTCGTTTTGATAAAACCACGCCGGCCACTTCCGGGATCACATCACCTGCACGACGCACGATCACTGTGTCACCAATGCGCACATCCTTGCGCTCGATCTCATCCATGTTATGCAGGGTAGCGTTACTGATATTGGCACCGCCGACGAATACTGGCTCCAACCTCGCAACCGGTGTGAGTGCGCCGGTACGCCCGACCTGGAATTCCACTGTACGCAACAAGGTCATGGCTTCTTCTGCCGGAAATTTATGTGCTATCGCCCAGCGTGGCGCGCGCGCTACGAATCCTAGCTGGCGTTGCAGATCGAGTCGATCTACCTTGTAGACAACACCATCGATCTGATACGGCAGCCGATCACGTTTGGCGGCCATCTGTTGGTAGAACTTCCAGCAACCATCTAGATCAAGTACAAGACGGTTCTCCGGATTGGTTCGCAGACCCCAGTCTCGGAAACGTGCCAACACTTCGCTATGTCTCTCAGGCAGCGTGCCGCCCTGTACCAGCCCCCAGGCATAAGCAAAGAACTCCAGAGGTCGGGAAGCTGTGATGCGGGCGTCAAGTTGACGAAGACTGCCGGCAGCGGCATTGCGCGGGTTGATGAATGGTTTTTCATTGTTGCGCATAGCCTGCGCATTGAGTTTCTCGAAGCCTTTTTTGGGCATGAAGATCTCGCCGCGTGCTTCCAGCAGCGCTGGAAAATCCTTACCAACGAGACGCAACGGTACGGAAGGAATGGTGCGTATGTTCTGGGTCACATCCTCACCCATGGTTCCATCACCGCGGGTGGCTCCGCGCGCAAGCATGCCTTTTTCATAGACCAGACTAATGGCCAAACCATCGAGTTTTGGTTCGGCCATATATTCCAGATGTGCGTGCGTACCTAAGCGATCGTGTATGCGTCTGACGAAACCCCGAACTTCCTGTTCATCGAAAGCATTTTCTAGCGACAGCATAGGTACTTCATGACGCACAACACCAAATTCAGCGAGTGGTGTGGCGCCCACACGTTGCGTGGGCGAATCGCGCGTAACTAGCTTCGGGAATTGATGCTCCAGATCTTCCAGCTCACGCATGAGCCTGTCATATTCACTGTCCGGTATTTCCGGCGCATCCAGCACGTAGTATAGATAATTGTGATGATTGATTTGATCGCGTAGTGCGTGAATGCGTCGTTGTGCAGCACTTTGACTTGTCATGGCGCAGTCTTCTGCTGGAAATGCACGTCAGGTGATTGATAGCACGGTCATGGCTACGGACCGTTCACCCTGCCCTGATATTCCAAGATGCGCTCGCGTATACGTTGGGCAGCCTGAGTCGTAAGAATGTTGCGGCTTTCGTCGAGTACATCGCCATCAAGCTGCCGGGCCAGGGTACGTGCAGTGGCCAGCATATCGGCGCAGGCAGCTACACCGTTTTGTGGTCCCGGCAGCAACAGGAATAGCGTGACACCCGGAAGCCGCATCTTCGATAGCGCATCCGGCTCCAGCAGTCCTGGTTCCAGCATATTAGCGACGCTGAACACGGATTGCTGCATATCATTATTATTCAAACGATGGAATACCTGATATTGACCGTAACGCAAACCTGCTGACTGCAAAGCTGCAAGTACCTCAGTCCCCGCAAACCCGTTTTGGTCGCGACAGGCTACATGTAGAGCGAGAATCAATTGTTCAGAGCTTGGATCGGATTCCATGTGAGTGATTTCAGGAGCCTTGCGCGCAACATTTTGGCCGTGGATAGGTGACATAGCTAGGTTATCCGCGATATCAGGGGCGATATCCGGTAAATTTGATTCCGTCAGCGTCGGTGGATCCCGGCGTAATTCTCTCGAGCGCGTCTTCCTCTGGCGGGAAAGCAGATAAACAACGGTGATGAATACCACACCAATCAGGATGAGAATCAGGCGTAGTTCCCACATTTCACATGGCCGCTATGCGAACCGCTTCATCCACATCGACTGCCACTAGGCGCGAAACTCCGGGCTCTTGCATGGTCACGCCGATAAGTTGATTGGCCATTTCCATGGTGCCCTTATTGTGCGTGATGAATACAAACTGAACCCGATCCGTCATGCCGCGTACCAAGTCGCCAAAGCGACCGATATTGGCCTCATCCAGGGGTGCGTCCACCTCGTCAAGCATACAGAACGGCGCGGGGTTGAGTTCGAAGATGGCAAAAACCAGTGCTACCGCCGCCAGTGCCTTCTCGCCGCCAGAAAGCAAGTGGATAGTGCTATTACGCTTGCCCGGTGGGCGGGCCATGATTGTCACTCCCGCATCCAATAATTCTTCACCGGTGAGCTCCAGGTAGGCATGACCGCCGCCAAAAAGTTTCGGAAAACTCGTTTGCAGTCCGGTGTTGACCTTGTCAAAGGTTTCCTTGAAGCGCGTACGCGTCTCCCGGTCGATCTTGCGAATAGCGTTGCCCAGCGTATTCAGTGCTTCATTGAGGTCTGCCAACTGAGAATCCAGGTATTGTTTGCGATCTGAATACTGGGTGAATTCCTGAATCGCCGCCAGGTTTATCGGACCAAGGCGCTCGATACGCTGTTCGACATTGGTAATATTTTCCTTCCATAGCTCGGGATTGCCATCTCCTGCTATTCCCTTCAGCACCTCTTCCAAAACATATCCGTCTTGCTGCAATTGCTCCACTAATGTCGCGCGACGTACACGTGCTTCCTGCGTACCTAGACGCAGCTGTTGTACCTGCTCGCGAAATTCCTCGGCTTTACGCTCACACGCGTGCCGCTGCTGCTCCAGATCCCGCACCTGCTCTGCAAAAGCTTCAAGCTTGCGGCGCGCCTCCATCAGATCAGAATCCATGCCACTGCGCTTATTGAGCAAGTCTTTAAGTTCTGATTCTAATTGGCGGACGGGCCCTACGGCATCTTTGGCGGCTTGTATCAGGCCCGAGCGACGATTCTCCATCTGTGCCAGTTGCATTTGCATGCGTGAAAGATTCTGCTGGGTGGATTCCAGCAGGGAGCGCTGGGATTCCAATTTGAGGGCGATGGCATGCATCGCATCAGCATCTGTTTTGGCTTGATTGCGTGCTGCCTCGGCCTCGTTACGTAATTTATCCCGCTGTGCCAGCAAGCCAGGACGCCGTGATTCGAGTGATTCCATGGAATCCAGTGTGATCTCCATTTGTTTGCGTGCGGTTTTGAGTTCCGTCTCAATCATGGTGATCTGCTGGTGATTTTCATGCGTCTCTGTAGCTAGCCGTTCGATACGTTGCGCCAGTTGCTCCAGACTGTTATTGGCGGTATCAAGCCGAGAAACAGTCTCTGCCTGTCGACGATGCGCAAGGTTCACCTGTGCCTGGGCTTTTTCACGCCGTGCTTCTAATTCCCTAATCTGCTGACGGATATGGTCCAATTGTCCGACCTGCTTCTCTATATTGCGAGCGACATCCGCCAATTCCGCCTTGTGCTTCTTAAGTTCCTGTTCACGCGCAATCACGCCGGCGCGCTCGTCCTGATCACGGATGATGCGTGCCCAATGCCGCCCCAACCAGATTCCATCGCGGGTGATCACGGACTCGCCTGCCGACAGACGCGGGCGTTGCGCCAGGGCGTGTTCCAGGTTTTCCGCCACCCTGACTTCTCCCAGCAGTTCCGCTAATGGAACAGGTGAATTGATCTTGCTGTGCAGACTTCCAGCAGCGCCGTCTTTACTCGCGGCTTTTTCCACAAAAGAGAGCGAACCGCCAGTCAGGGAGGTAAATTCAGCTGCATGTTTATCAAATTCGTCCACACACACAGCTTCCAGGTGATAGCCCAACACGGTCTCTACGGCCCGTTCCCAGCCCGGTGCGACAGTAATGAGCTCTGCCAGTCGCTGATTATCGATCAAGCCTCGTTCCTTGAGCCATTCCGTGATATGCGCGCGACTTTTGCCCAAGGCGGCCTGCTGCAAAGCTTCCAGGGAAGCAAGTCTGCCGCGATGGTCCTCGAGCGTGCTGCGTGAGGAATGCAATTCTTGTGTCAGGCGCTGATCTTCGACACGCGAGGTTTCCAATTCCTGGATGACTTGGTCAAGATCTGTCTGCTGCTGTGAGCGTACTGTGTCCGCTTCATGTGCCAGGTGTTTGATCGCAGTGATTTCACTTTGCAGTGTATCTTCTGAAATAGTATTGCGTTCCTGCAATAATTTATCCTGTCGTTGCAGCATCTGCGCCAGTTGCCGATCCAGGTGCTCAATATGCGTGCGATCTATCTCCGCGCTCTTGGAATATTCCGCAGTTTCCCGGTTGAATTTTTCCCACTGCTGCTGCCATTCCTGGATAGCATTCTCCGCTCCAGCTAATGCTGAAGTCGCGCGCTGTTCCGTCTGAACGGCACGTTTATATGCAGGCTCAAGTTCCGCGATTGCCGCAGCAGTATGGGAAATCTGATTCTGATCACGTTCGATATGGCCTAGTATCTCGTTGCGATTGCTTTCCAACTCTTCTGTGTCTTTTTGCTGCTGGCTGCGCTGCTCACGGATGTGCTGCAGTGATTGCTCGAGTCGGGCGATGGCTGTACCGAGTTCATAGTAATGTCCCTGTACCGCATTCAGGTTATCTCCGGCTTGATCGTGATGTTGCCTGGATTTTTCCAGTTTGTTTTCGATGTTGCGTTGTTCCGCCAATGCGGCTTCGAATTGGGTTTCATGTCCACGGATTCCCTGATCCTGGTTCTCTACCAGAGTATCCAACTCCCGCCAATGTAATACCTTAAGTTCTGCTTCCAGGCGACGTTTCTCATCATGCATCTCCTTATACCTTTCAGCGGCTCGGGCTTGACGGTTCAAATGCTGCAACTGCTTATTGATTTCTTCCAGAAGGTCATTCAAACGTTCAATATTTTCACGGGTATGGTGGATGCGATTCTCTGTTTCGCGGCGCCGTTCCTTATATCTTGAAATACCAGCTGCTTCTTCCAGAAAGACACGTAACTCTTCAGGTTTGGATTCCACCAGTCGGCTAATGGTGCCTTGCTCGATAATCGCGTAACTGCGTGGTCCAAGCCCGGTACCCAGAAACAGGTCGGTTACATCGCGGCGGCGACAACGAGTATTATTGAGGAAATAGTTGGAAGTGCCATCGCGCACCACTTCGCGTTTCACGGAGATTTCCGCGTAATTGGCGAACTGGCCACCGACGGCGCCGTCTGAATTGTCAAAAATCAATTCGATGGAAGCCGCACTGACGGGTTTGCGGGCACTTGAGCCGTTGAAAATTACATCAGACATGGAGTCGCCGCGCAATTGCTTGGCGGATAATTCGCCCATCACCCAGCGCACCGCATCAATGATATTGGATTTACCGCAGCCGTTGGGACCGACGATGCCGACAAGATTGCTGGGGAATTGGATGGAAGTGGGATCCACGAAGGATTTGAATCCCGACATTTTAATTTTACTGAGTCGCATGCTGGATGGTGGTCATCAAATGGCCAGTCCTGGCCACGTAGTGTAAAGTATCGGCGCCTGATATCGCAGTAGCGAGCGGACCATGTCCACCCTGCCAAGCAAAATCCTGGAAACCTTTGCGAACCCGTGCGCAGGGCGGAATTATACCATCCGAATTCGGATTCCTGAATTCACTTGCCTGTGTCCGAAGACCGGTCAGCCGGATTTCGCTGAACTGCTACTCGAGTATGTCCCCGATCAACTCTGTGTTGAGCTAAAAGCGCTCAAATTGTACATATGGAGCTATCGAAGCGAAGGCCATTTCCATGAGGCTGTAACCAACCGCATCATGGATGACTTGGTAGCCGCCTTGCAGCCAAAATTCGCTCGGTTAACCGCCGAATTCAAGGTACGCGGCGGTATCTACACCACAGTCGTGGCCGAACACAGGCAATCGGGCTGGCAGTGCCCGGAGCCCATCTCCCTGCCCTGAAGCACTACGCCCATGTTGGAAGAATTTATCCATGGCTCCGGTTGTTTGTTCCGAGGGTTTGGGTTCCTCCTGCGCCCCGGGATAAAACGCTATGTCATCATTCCATTAATCATCAATGTCGTGCTATTTGGCTGTGCCATCGCCGTTGCAATAAATTACTTCAATATCTGGCTTCAACATTTGTCGGCTATGCTTCCGAGCTGGCTCAACTGGCTGCCTTCCTTACTATGGCCAATATTTGCGCTCGCGACGCTAGTGGTGCTTTTCTACGCGTTTACTCTAGTCGCAAACATCATCGGCGCACCCTTCAACAGCTTTCTTTCGGCGCGTGTGGAAACCTTGGCTGGAAGCAAAAAACCAGACAGTGGCCGTAGCCTAGTTGGTGATATTGTCATTAGCCTGCGCGATGAACTGCGGCGAATCCTGTATATCCTGTGGCGTGCTTTATTGATCGGGATACTCGGCCTGCTATTATTTTTTATACCGTTGTTTAACATACTCACACCACTGCTGTGGCTCCTGTTCACTGCTTGGATGCTGGCTATGCAGTATTCCGATTACCCACTCAGCAATCGTGGCGTGGATTTTAGCGCTCAGCGCACACTCCTGAATCAACAGCGAAATCGATTATTTGGTTTCGGAGCAGCCACTACCCTTTGCACACTGATCCCGGTCGTGAATTTCATCATCATGCCAGCCGCGGTGGCAGGTGCTACTCTGTTGTGGATGGAGGCAAACTTGCCAACTGCCAAAGCGGTCAACACACCACCGCGATAGCCCGAATCGAAATTATGTGCAACTTGCACTGCGGTTGGCAATCCGGTATAAACTGCCCCCGCTTTATTTCCATGTAATCAGGAGTTTTCAATGCCGGCTAAGAAAAAGGCGGTTAGCAGCCCTTCCAAATCTAAGGCCGCGAAAAAGCCAGCCGCCAAAGCTATATCCAAATCGCCAATGGCTAGAAAGACAGCTGCCAGACCGGCAACAACTGCACGCCGCTCCCGGCGCCGGGCCAGCGATGTCTTCCAGGGATTCACGCCTTATCCGCTCAGGAAAGGCGAACCTTACATGAACGAAAATCAGCGAGGTCACTTCCGCGATATTCTACTCGGCTGGAAAAAGGAACTCATGGAAGAAGTGGATCGTACCGTGCATCATATGCAGGATGAAGCCGCCAATTTTCCGGATCCCAATGACCGCGCTACCCAGGAATCAGAATTCAGCTTGGAACTGCGCACCCGGGACCGGGAACGTAAATTGATCAAGAAAATTGATGAAGCACTGGCTAGCTTGGAAGCCGGTGAATACGGTTACTGTGAATCCTGCGGCGTGGAGATCGGTATTCGCCGCCTGGAAGCACGCCCAACCGCGACCCAATGCATTGATTGCAAGACCTTGGATGAGATACGTGAGAAACAGATGACCGGTTGATTTTATATAACAAAGAATCGGGAGTGTTGCATTTTGTGTAAAAACACTCCTTGTTCTAATACATGACATTGCCCGCGAATTCTTCACTGCCTGCGTAAAGCTCATTACACTGCTGCACCAACCTTTGGCTTCCGGCACGCCGCCCCAATCATCTAAGAGTTCACCTGCATATCGGGGGCGGTTTGCACCGTCACCCACCGGCCCGCTGCACTTTGGTTCACTGGCGACAGCACTTGGCAGCTATCTGGATGCACGTTCCCACGGGGGTGACTGGCTCTTGCGCATCGAAGATTTGGATCCACCGCGGGAACAGCCTGGAGCCGCTGATGCCATCATGAGGATACTTGAGGCCCATGGCCTGCATTGGGATGGATCGGTACTGTTTCAACATACCCGCGTGGATGCCTATGCAGCAGCCGTTGAGTCTCTGCTGGATAAAAACATGGCTTACTGCTGTGCCTGTAGCCGCCGGGAGATCGCCGACAGCGGCATGCATGGCCTGGAGGGACCAGTGTATCCAGGTACCTGCCGCAATCGCCTAGGTAACGATAAGCGGGCTGCTGGAGTTCGATTGAAGGTGCCCATCGATGAAATATTCTCTTTTAATGACATACTCCAAGGCGTTATTAAGCAACATCTGGCAAAAGAAATTGGTGATTTCATCGTGCGCCGCACTGATGGCCATTTCGCCTATCAATTAGCTGTGGTACTGGATGATGCTTTTCAGGGCATCGACCATGTGGTGCGTGGCGCTGATCTACTGATATCCACCCCCCGCCAGATTTACCTACAGCATTTGTTCGGTCTGCCCACACCTATCTATATGCATCTGCCGGTAGCCGTGGACACGCAGGGTGCAAAGATCAGCAAACAGGCCCAGGCAGCACAATTGGATGGCAAATCACCAAGCCAGGCGCTATGCCTAGCACTACAATTTCTGGGTCAGTCACCACTTGCAGATTTACAGTCAGCAGCGCCGCATGAAGTACTATGTTGGGCCGTCAGTCATTGGCAGCCGAACTTAATCAAAAGTGTGTCAAACTGCAGATTTATACGAGTATTTACATAAGTTATATGACGTATCTATATGATATTATTATATAATTATTTAATACTTTAATTGGATGAATCATCCGCTTATCGGCAACGGCAAATCGACTGTAATACACCATGCTATGGAGCCCGCCTGACTCATTACAGTCATGAGCAAATGCTAAAGTTGCCGTTATAGGTATCTATGTGATCATCAAAAGTGAATTCACCCCGGCGCGCTGGCTGCAAAACCGTCATTTACAGACACTTTTCCCGAACGTGTTTTATCAGCGTCCGCCCGTCAAGATACAGCGTGAACGGCTGGAATTACCCGATGGTGATTTTATCGACGTGGACTGGACCAGTGGATCGTCTGGACCCATCGTCATAGTGCTGCATGGGCTCGAAGGATCAATAAAATCACGCTATGCGGCTCGCATGATGCAACATCTCCATAGCATGGGTCTGCGTGGCGCCCTGCCACATTTTCGCGGTTGCAGCGGTGAACCGAACCGATTGTCGATCGGATATCACTCCGGCTTTACCCAGGATCTGGAATATTTCACCGGCTTGCTGAAACAACGTGAGCCACAGACAGCTCTTGCTGCCGTGGGCTATTCTCTGGGCGGGAATGTATTGTTGAAATGGCTGGGTGAGAGCCCAAACTCCAAACGGTTAGCGACCGGAATAGCGGTATCTGTGCCTTTCGACCTGGCGGATGCATCCCGTGTTATCGAAACCGGTGCGTCACGGATCTATAAATGGTCATTGCTGGGTCGTATGCAAAGATCATCCATACGTAAATTCCAAACGGTGATACCGCCTTTCGCACTGCCGGATATCAAGCGGATTCGCACCTTCCGTGAATTTGACGACAAGCTTACCGCACCGTTGCATGGTTTTAAGAATGCAGACGATTATTATATGAGTTGCAGCAGCCGGTATTTTCTCAAGAATATCAACGTGCCTACATTGATCTTGCACGCTCTTGATGACCCATTCATGAGTCCGGCTTCCGTGCCCAGAGAAGATGAGCTATCCACATCCGTCACATTGGAACTTAGCAGCAAAGGTGGTCATGTAGGGTTCGTAAATGGCTCGTTGTTAAATCCTACTATGTGGTTGGGAAACCGCATCGATCTGCATCTACGCAAATATTTGATGATTTGATTTATTTTGAGATGCTAATAAAGAGAGAGGGCCGCTAAACCCTCTAACATAATAAATGTAAACAAACCGCGTCAAGCGGCATCTACAGCCTTCATGCTAAGCCGGATACGCCCCTGTTTATCAACTTCCAATACTTTGACTTTGATGAGGTCGCCCTCGGTAAGTTTGTCACTGACCTTTTCGACACGTTCTTCAGAAATCTGCGAGATATGCACTAAGCCATCGCGGCCTGGCAGGATGCTGACAAAAGCACCGAAGTCCATCAATTTGACTACCTTGCCCTGATAGATACGGCCGACCTCGACATCCGCGGTGATGTCTTCGATACGCTTGCGCGCTGCCTCACCGGCAGCCTTGTCGACGGATGCAATCTTGACAGTACCGTCATCTTCGATATCGATCGTGGTGCCGGTCTCTTCGGTAAGCGCGCGTATCACAGCGCCGCCCTTGCCAATTACATCCCGGATCTTATCCGGGTGAATCTTCATGGTGATGATGCGTGGCGCATACTCCGAAAGTTCTGAGCGCGGCTTATCGATGACCACATTCATCTTGCCAAGTATGTGGAGACGGCCCTCGTTGGCCTGGGCCAGCGCTGCCTGCATAATTTCCCGGGTGATGCCGTCAATCTTAATGTCCATCTGCAATGCGGTCACACCCGTAGCGGAACCGGCGACTTTAAAATCCATGTCGCCCAGGTGGTCTTCGTCACCAAGAATATCGGTTAATACCGCAAACTTGCTACCGTCTTTGATAAGGCCCATGGCCACACCGGCCACAGGTGCTTTCAAGGGCACTCCAGCATCCATGAGCGAGAGACTGGTGCCGCACACGCTGGCCATCGAACTTGAGCCATTGGATTCGGTAATCTCAGAGACCACGCGTATTACATAGGGATAGCTGGCCATATCCGGCATGACTGCCTGGATACCACGCTTGGCGAGACGCCCATGGCCGATCTCGCGACGTTTGGGCGAACCCATCATGCCAACCTCACCTACCGAATATGGTGGGAAGTTATAGTGCAGCATGAAGGGCTCCTTGCGTTCGCCTTCGATAGCATCGATGATCTGCGCATCGCGACCGGTGCCAAGTGTGGTCACAACCAGCGCCTGTGTTTCACCGCGGGTGAACAGCGCTGAACCATGAGTGCGGGGCAGCACTCCGACTTTGATGGTAATGGGACGTACGCTACGGGTATCGCGACCATCGATGCGTGGCTGACCCTCCAGAATGCGTCCACGGACAATTTTCTTTTCCAGATCCCCAAACGCATTCGCCACAGTGTGTTCAGTCCACTGTGGCTTCTCGCCCTTGGAGAATTTTGCCAACACGGCTTTGCGTATTTCTTCGATGCGGGTGAAGCGTGTTTGTTTCTCGGCAATCTGGTAAGCCTCACGCAAGGGTTTTTCGGCTTCTGCAGACACGGCTTCTGCCAGGCCCTTGTCCTTTTCTGCCGGTGTCCAGTCCCAAGCGGCCTTTCCAGCTTCTTTTGCCAGTTCCCGGATTACCTTGATAGCAGTCTGCATGTGTTCATGGCCGAACATCACGGCGCCCAGCATCACATCTTCAGGCAAACAATCCGCTTCGGATTCCACCATCAACACCGCTTTATCGGTACCCGCCACCACCAGATCCAGATCAGAGGTAAGCAGCTGGGTTTTAGATGGGTTCAAGATATATTGCCCATGCTCATAGCCAACTCGCGCAGCGCCGATGGGACCCATGAATGGCATACCTGAAATGGCCAGGGCAGCAGAAGCACCGATCAGTGCTGGCACATCTGGATCCACGTCCGGATTCACGGATATGACCGTAGCGACTACCTGGACTTCGTTGTAAAAACTTTTTGGAAACAATGGTCGGAGGGGGCGGTCGATAAGGCGGGAGGTCAGAGTTTCTTTCTCACTGGGGCGGCCTTCCCGCTTGAAAAAACCGCCGGGAATTTTGCCGGCGGCATAGGTTTTTTCCTGGTAATTGACCGTGAGCGGGAAAAAATCCCGACCTTCGATTGCTGATTTGGAACCCACCGCGGTGACCAGCACTACGGTATCGGCCATGTTTACCAATACCGCGCCATCAGCCTGGCGGGCGATTTCGCCCGTCTCCAAGGAGATTTTGTGATCACCATATTGAAAGCTTTTTTTGAATACTGTCACTTTAAACCCTTCGTGGTTCGTAATAATTGAAAACGCAAAGATTGAGAATATGAATCAGCGGCGCAAACCTAGACGCTCGATCAGTGCCTCATAACGCGCCTGATCGGTGTTTTTGAGATAATCCAATAGCTTACGGCGCTGGTTCACCATTTTGAGCAACCCACGACGGGAGTGGTGGTCTTTCTTATGTTGTTCAAAGTGTCCACCGAGCCCATCTATGCGGGCGGACAATAACGCCACTTGGACTTCCGGTGATCCAGTATCTTTGGGATCGCGTCGGTAGGCAGCGATGATCTCCTGCTTCTTTTCAACGGTGAAAGACATATGCACTCAACTCCGGTTGTTTCAGACGCTAAAATCAGCCGTGTATTGTAAACGCGGCATAGCCCTCGAACAAGTAAAACGACAATAAAATCAGTCTTTAACCTAATTCTCAGTCCATATTCATCAGCCGTCGTGGTGCCACCCGACCATCCGGAAGTACTTCCGCCAGACCAAGAAACCGCCCATCTCCATAGGCACGTAACCACCCAGTTGTTGGCGCGCCAGGGACCATCACTGCCTGTCCCTTCTGGAAATACCAGACCGCATCCACACCCATGTGCACCTGCGGCCAATGAGCCAAGGCACTGTCTACTGGCAATAACACACTATCCAGTGCTTCTAAACCCATATTTGTCTGCTGTAATTCCTCCAAGCGATGCATGTCGCTATACGGGCCCACCATAGTTCTCCGCAGAGCACTCACATGACCGCAGCTGCCGAATGCGCATGCCAAATCTTCCACCAGTGTGCGTACATAGGTACCCTTGGAGCAACGGACTTTGAATTCAAGTGTGTCCTTTGAATACGCCGTCAAAGCCAGTGAATGGATGGTGACTGAGCGAGGTTTCCGCGGCACCTCGATTCCCTCACGCGCCAGATCGTAGAGCCGTTGACCCTGGTGTTTAAGGGCGGAATACATGGGGGGAATCTGTGTGATGACACCGCAGAATTGCTCAAATATCTGCTCAATGCGCTTATGTGTGAGGGTTGGCAAAATGCACGTTTCTAGCACTTCACCCTCAGCATCCGCAGTGGTGGTGCGAATACCGAACTTGCATTGCACCACATATTCTTTGTCTGAATCCAGTAGGAATGCCGATACTTTGGTAGCCTCCCCAAAACACAGGGGTAACAATCCGCTGGCTAAAGGATCCAGGCTGCCGGTATGTCCGGCTTTGCGCGCATTGAATAGACGTTTCACAATCTGTAGGGCCTGATTCGATGTCATGCCTACAGGCTTATCCAGCAACAATACCCCATGTACTGCGCGCCGGGTAATCGCGATACCGCCGGATTCCCGTGTGTCGTGTATTATTTTTTCGCGGGCTGTCGCAGGCATCACGTTTATTTATTTTCGTCATCGTGCGCTGGTGCATTTGCGCGTTTGATGAGCTCATCCAAGTGAGCAGCCCGATCCAGGGTATCGTCATAACGGAAATGCAGCTCGGGAATGCTGCGTAGTTTCAGGGTACGCCCGAGCGTGTGGCGCAGGAATCCGGCTGCATGATTGAGAGCAGTTACCACCTCTGGCTGTGGTCCTTGTGCGCCCAACACCGAAATTAGCACATTTGCGTTTGAAAGATCGGGAGAGACATCTACGTCGGTTATCGTCACCAGATGGATGCGTGGATCCTTTACCTGGCGGCGAATAAGCTCAGAAAGCTCGCGCTGCAGTTGTTCCGCGATGCGACTGGAGCGTTCATATTCCCTTGGCATATATATTCAATCGTACCGTTTTACAGCGTACGCGCGATTTCAACGCGTTCGAAACACTCAATCTGGTCGCCTGGCTGCACGTCATTATAATCTTTCACACCGATGCCGCATTCGGTGCCGGAACGAACTTCAGTGACGTCATCCTTGAAACGCCGCAGAGATTCCAGCGCGCCCTCATAAATCACAACATTGCTCCGTAATACCCTTATGGGTAGATAACGTTTTACATAGCCATCCACAACTAGACAACCAGCGATTGCGCCTAACTTGGACGAACGGAAGACTTCACGCACTTCTGCAAGACCGACGATCTGTTCACGCTGTTCCGGCTTGAGCATGCCGCTAATTGCCTGTTTCACATCGTCTATCGCTTCATAGATGATGCTGTAATAGCGCACATCCAGACCGGATTCGCTGATTATGCGACGTGCACTGTTATCGGCACGCACATTGAAACCAATAATCACAGCCTTGGAAGCCAAGGCTAGATTGACATCCGATTCGGTGATGCCGCCGACGCCGCTGGCGATGACTCTGACCTTCACTTCATCGGTTGACAGATTGCTGAGTGCATTGCTCAGGGCTTCAGCGCTGCCCTGAACATCGGATTTAATGAACACGTTCAGGGTCTTTTGCTCGCCTTCCTGCATCTGCTGGAAGGCATCGTCCAGTTTGGTAGTCTGGCGCGCGAGCTTTACATCGCGGTACTTGCCCTGACGGTATAGCGCTACTTCCCGGGCTTTACGTTCGTCCGGTACCACCACCGCTTCATCACCCGCATTGGGTGTACTCGACAAACCAAGTACCGATGCCGGCGTTGCTGGCCCCACTTCTTGAAGATTCTTGCCATCCTCATCAAACATGGCACGTACCCTGCCAAATTCCTGGCCGGTGAGTAGAATATCTCCCAGCTTGAGCAATCCATGCTGCACCAATACTGTGGCCACAGGTCCTCGGCCCTTTTCAAGACTCGATTCCAGCACGAAGCCGGACGCCGGACCGGTAGCTACTGCCTTGAGTTCAAGTATTTCGGCCTGTACCAGGATTGAATCCAATAGCGCATCAACACCTTCACCGGTCTTGGAGGACACCTTGACGAAGATATTCTCGCCGCCCCATTCCTCGGAAATAATTTCGTGTTTGGAAAGGTCGCTGCGCACGCGCTCCAGGTCCGCTTCTTGTTTGTCGATCTTGGTGATAGCCACCACGATGGGTACTTCAGCCGCGCGCGCATGCTGGATAGCTTCGATCGTCTGTGGCATCACACCGTCATCAGCGGCCACAACCAAAACCACGATATCAGCCACATTCGCACCACGTGCACGCATTGCTGTAAAAGCCGCATGGCCGGGCGTATCCAGGAAGGTAATAATGCCTTTCTTGGTTTCCACACGATAAGCACCGATGTGCTGGGTGATACCGCCTGCCTCACGCGCAGCTACGCGAGTACTGCGGATATAATCCAGCAAAGAAGTCTTACCATGATCTACGTGGCCGACGATGGTGACTACCGGTGGACGTGTAACTTCATCACCCTCATGTACCACCTGCATAACCTGTTCTTCCAGGTCATTTTCCTTGAGTAGCTTCGGTGTATGGCCCATCTCGTCCACAACGATGGCGGCAGTCTCCTGATCAATAACCTGGTTGATGGTGGCTAACGCACCCATGTTCATCATGATCTTGATAACTTCGGTGGCTTTAACTGCCATACGCTGCGCAAGCTCGCCTACGGTGATGGTCTCTGGGATCGGCACTTCCCGAACCTGTGGAGCCACAGGCTTTTCAAAACCGTGCTTGCTCTCCACCTGGACATTGACTGCTGACCTGGTTTTTGCAGGCTTCTTCCTGCGTTTATTCGAGAGTTCATGCCCGACGTGTAATTCGGCACGTCCATACTTGGTGTGCTTATCATCAACCGCGGCATTACCAGGCTGTGCCTTGTTGCGCGGCACTGCCGCGCGCATACGCCGATCTTCCTCTGCGGTTTGACGGCGAGCTTCGGCTTCTGCACGGCGCCGCTCCGCATCTGCGCGGGCAGTTGCATCCTCTTCCTGCCGGCGACGGGCCTCTTCTTCCTGTTTGCGACGATTACCCTCTTCTTCAGCGGCCTGCTTTTGTAGGCGTGTAGCCGACAGGCGTTCTTCCTCAGCGCGTTTCAGTTCCAATTCGGCTTGCTGTACGGCTTCCTCTTCTGAGCGACGCTTGGCTTCTTCCTCCAGCACTGCGCTGCGCTTCACATAAGTGCGTTTCTTGCGCACCTCCACGCTTACGGTCTTGGCGCGCCCCTGGATACCACTGAGTTTTATTTCGGATACTGTGCGGCGTTTAAGCGTGATCTTGCGCGGCTCGCCAATGCCACCTTCACCATGACTGTGGCGCAAGTGCGTAAGCAGTTGCAATTTCTGGTCATCGCTTATGGCGATATCCGGATCGGATATCTCGATGCCGGCATCCGCCAGCTGTGTGAGCAGCCGCTCGACGGGTGTTCCCACCACTTCGGCAAATTGTCTGATTGTGACTTCCGCCATGGCGATTATCCTCGGCCGAGTTACTTCTGCTGCGTCTCTTCACCCGCAAACCACGGGGCACGTGCGGCCATTATGAGTTCAGCGGCCTTGCTCTCGTCCAGTCCTTCGACGTCCTTGATATCATCCACCGCCTGTTCAGCCAGGTCCTCCATGGTGACGATACCGCGTCCCGCCAATCGGTAGGCGACTGTCTTTTCCATACCTGCAAGACTCAGCAGATCTTCGGCAGGCTCTTTGTCGCCGAATTGTTCCTCGCTGGCGATAGCCTGAGTGAGCAGCACATCGCGTGCCCGGCCACGCAGCTCTTCGACGATGCCCTCATCGAACTCCTCGACCGACAGCAATTCCGAAGCCGGTACATAGGCGATTTCCTCGATACTAGAAAAACCTTCTTGTACTAGGATTACGGCCACGTTCTCGTCCACATCCAGCTGCTCCATGAAGAGCTTCTGTAATGTCTGCACTTCGGCCTCGCTCTTCTGACTGGCCTGCTCCTGGGTCATTACATTGAGTTCCCAGCCGGATAATTGGCTGGCAAGGCGCACGTTCTGTCCGCCACGGCCGATGGCCTTGGAAAGATTGTCTTCAGATACGGCGATATCCATGCTGTGAGACTCTTCGTCCATGACTATCGCTTGCACTTCAGCAGGCGACATGGCATTGATGACGAATTGCGCGGGATTGTCATCCCACGGCACGATGTCCACACGTTCACCGGAAAGTTCATTGGAGACTGCCTGCACGCGCGAACCGCGCATACCAACGCAGGCGCCTACCGGGTCGATACGTGAATCATTGCTCTTGACAGCAACCTTGGCACGCGCACCCGGATCGCGTGCCGCGCCCCTGATCTCGATCAGGCCCTGGCCGACTTCCGGTACTTCCAGTTTAAATAGTTCAATGAGGAACAGGGGTGCTGTACGCGTTACAAACAACTGCGGGCCGCGCAGTTCGGCGCGCACCTCACGCAGATAACCACGGATGCGATCATTGGTGCGTACTGCCTCACGTGGGATCATTTCCTCGCGGGCGATGAATGCCTCGGCATTGTTGCCAAGATCGATATAGACATTGCCGCGCTCCACGCGTTTTACCACACCCGTTACCAGCTCGCCGACACGCTCCTTATAAGCTTCCACGACCTGGGCGCGCTCCGCCTCGCGGACTTTCTGAACAATCACCTGTTTGGCGGTCTGTGCGGCGATGCGGCCGAATGCTACCGAATCAATAGGCTCCTCGATGTACTCGCCCACTTGAATTTCAGGTTTGATATCGACGCCATCCATTAGGCGCATTTCGCGTTCCGGCGATTCCAGCACCTCATCATCAGCTTTGACCTGCCAGCGCCTGAAAGTGCTGTATTCGCCTGTCTGGCGGTCTATCGAGACGCGCGCATCGATCTCTCCGCCATGTTTTTTACGCGTAGCCGAAGCCAACGCTGCTTCCAGCGCCTCGAAGATCACATTTTTATCCACGCCTTTCTCGTTGGAGACGGCGTCCACAACCAGCAATATCTCTTTATTCATAGCCTCAACTTCCAATGCATTGCATTTAGAAATCCGGCACCAAGCGCGCTCTGCCAATTTGGGAAAACGGCAGGCGGCATAAAGTGCCGTCCACTTCGACCAATACCTGATCAGACTCCATACCATGCAGCGTGCCAGAGAAACGCCGACGGCCATCCAGTGGCAGCAGCAGCTCGATGCGGACCCGCTGACCCGCATGCTGCTGGAAATCCACCAGTTTGCGCAGCGGCCGGTCCAGGCCGGGTGAGGACACCTCCAGCGTATAGGCCCCGGGTATGGGGTCCTCGACATCCAGCACCGCGCTTATCTGCTGACTAACCTTCTGGCAGTCATCCAGCGTCACACCTTGCGGCCGATCGATATACAGTCGCAGCACCCCGCCATGGAACTCCAGTTCCACTAGTTCATAGCCCAGAGCCTCGACGGCCGGTTCTAGTAGCTTCAGCAGCGTCTCTCGCATGGCGCCCTATACAAACAAAAAATGGGCCCAAGGCCCATTCCATACACCCCGCCAAACCGCAGGGCTCCAATATGATACACCCCGGAAAATCGGGATCTCAGCGCGGTCCTAACCGCTGACTGACACTAAAAAGCCCCTGCGCGGGGCCCAATATCCAAGATCTTTGGTAGCGGGGGCAGGATTTGAACCTGCGACCTTCGGGTTATGAGCCCGACGAGCTGCCAGACTGCTCCACCCCGCACCGGGCAGCCGCGAAATATATAGGATTGGAGGCTTTTTTTCAAGCCAAACCGGGACTTAAACGGGCTGTTTGAGGGATTCTGGCAACTTTCAGAACGTTATGACCCTTGCACACAGTGCCATGAGCGGGCCAGGAATAATCCCCAGAAACAGGATAGCAAGTCCATTCCCGGACAGCACCCAGCGCATATCGAGATCTGCCTGGATGGGTTTGGCATCCTGCGGTGCACGATCGAAATACATCAGCTTTACCACTTTCAGGTAATAGTAAGCGCTGATGAGCGCGAAGATCACCGCCACCACCGCCAGCCAGGACATCCCGATATCGATTACTGCACGCAGCACATAAAGTTTGGCGAAGAAGCCCACGAACGGTGGCACGCCCGCCATGCCGAACATCACCATGAGCATCATGGCGGCATACCACGGGCTGCGATCATTCAGTCCCTTGAAATCCTCGAGCCGGTCCGCTTCAAAACCCTTGCGGGCCAGCAGGATGATCATGCCGAAAGCTGCCGTGGACATGATCACGTAGGTAACCACGTAGAACATGGCAGCCTGATAGCCTTCGGTGGTGCCAGTGAGGATGCCCAGCAGGATGAAGCCCACATGCGCGATGGTGGAATAAGCCAGCAGGCGCTTGATATTGGTCTGGACGATGGCCACGATGCTGCCAATGCCCATGGACAGTACCGCCAGGACCGTCAGGATGGCATGCCATTCCACGTGCAAACCACCCAGGCCGGCCACCAGCAGGCGCATGAAGAGCGCAAAGGCGGCGATCTTGGGTGCCGAACCGATATACATGGTCACCGGCGTGCTGGCGCCCTCATATACATCCGGCAGCCACATATGGAAGGGTACGGCGCCGAGCTTGAAACACAGGCCGACGATGATGAATCCCAGTGCCAACATCACGCCGACATTGATGCTTGCGGATTCAGCGATATGCATGCCCAGCCGGGTAATATCCAAAGTGCCGGTGGCGCCATATAAGAGTGACATGCCATACAGCAGCGTGCCGGACGCGATCGCACCCAGTACAAAATATTTCATGGCGGCCTCGGAGGCCACCGGTGAGTCACGATCCAGTGCCACCATCGTATACAGTGACAAAGACAACAGTTCCAGGCCCAGATAAATGCTGATGAAATTATGCGCCGATATCATCACCATCATGCCGAGCATTCCAAACAGACCGAGCACATAGAATTCACCCTTAAACAGGCTGCGGTCACGCAGATACACGCGCGAGTACAGGAACGTGAGTGCCACCACCAGGTAAGTGAACAGTTTGAGCACATTACCCATGCTGTCGTTGATGAACATGTCATTGAATGTCAGCAGACCACCCGTCTGCGCTACAGTCACGGTCAACCAGGCGGTAGCTGCTACCGTCGCCAAAGACAGCCAGTAGCTGACAACACGATGACGGTCACTCAGGAACGTGTCCACGACCAGGATAAAGCAGCCCATGCCCAGAACGAACATCTCTGGAACAACTTGAGTCAGGCTGGGCAGCGTGGACATCGGCATTTCCTCGAATATTTTTCTACAATTTTGATTGCACTACTTGGTGTACCAGATTCGTCACGCTCGCGTGCATGACATCCAGTAAGGGCGCCGGCCACACACCAATCAGGATCACCGGGAGTGCACACAAACCCAGAACAATAAATTCGCGCTTGCCGATATCATGCATTTCTGCCACGTGGTTGTTGACCACTGGTCCATAAAGCACGCGCTTCACCATCCACAGTGTGTAGGCAGCGCCGAGGAAAAGCGTGAAGGCTGCACCAAAGGCGATCCAGAAATTGGCTTTCATGCTGGCGAGAATCACCATCCATTCGCCCACAAAGCCGGATGTGCCGGGCAATGCTACATTGGCCATGGCGAACAGCACCAGGAAAAACGCGAACGCCGGCATCTTATTGATGACACCACCGTAGGCCTTGATATCACGAGTGTGCAATCGGTCATACAACACGCCCACGCACAGGAACAACGCTCCTGATATAAACCCATGGGAGAGCATCTGCACCAGACCGCCCTCTACGCCCATGACAGTGCCGTCGGTACTCGCGGTCTTCTGAAAAATCAGGAACAGGATAAAGAAACCCAGAGTTACGAAACCCATGTGCGCCACGGATGAATAGGCCACCAGCTTTTTCATGTCGGTTTGGGCGATGGCCACAAAGCCGATATAAATGATGGCTACCAACGACAAGCCAATCATCACCCACATGAGTGCATGACTGGCATCCGGTGCAATCGGCAAGCTGAATCGCAGGAAGCCATAAGCACCCATTTTCAGCAATATGGCTGCCAGGATTACGGAACCTCCGGTGGGCGCTTCCACATGCGCATCCGGGAGCCAGGTATGTACCGGCCACATGGGTACTTTCACAGCAAACGCCACCAGGAAAGCGATAAAAATGAGCATCTGCGCAGTCATGCCCAATGGCATATGCTGGAAGTCAAGAATGTCATAGCTGCCGGACTTCACATACATGTAGATGATGGCGATCAGCATCAGCACCGAGCCGAAGAAGGTATACAGGAAGAACTTGATGGTGGCATACACACGCCGCGGGCCACCCCAGATGCCGATGATAAGGAACATGGGGATGAGCATGGCTTCCCACAGTACATAGAACAGCAGGCCGTCGAGCGATGAGAACACACCATTGATGAGTCCTTCCATGATCAGGAAGGCCGCCATGTACTGGGCAACTTTGTACTGGATGACTTCCCAGCCAGCGATTACCACCAGCACTGTCATGAAAGTATTGAGTAGAATCAGCGGCATGGAGATGCCATCCACACCCAGGTAATAGTGCACATTGAAAGTGCTGATCCAGGGTATGTTTTCCACGAACTGCATACTGGCGGTGCCAGTATTGAAACCGGTCCACAAGGGAACACTGATAGCAAACACCACGGTCGAGAAGAACAGCGCCAGCCAGCGTACCGATTTGGGGGCCATTCGGCCCGCCAGCAGCACCACCAAGGCGCCGGCGATGGGCAGCCACAGCAGGACACTCAGGATGGGAAAATGTGCGTTGGTCATTTATAGAGTTCCCATCAGCGCAATATCAGCCAGCCCAACAGCAGACATAGACCGATGATCATGGCGAATGCATAGTGGTACAGATAACCCGACTGAGTGCGGCGCAGGATGCGTGAAAACCAGCCAACGGCCTCTGCGCTGCCATTCACCAGACCACCGTCAATGATCGTCTCGTCACCCACCTTCCATAGCAGCATGCCCAACCTACGTGCTCCACCCATTATGAAAAATGCATAGATCTCGTCGAAATAGAATTTATGCACTAGCAATTCATAAATAGGTTTGAAAACCTTCGCCATAACTCCGGGCCATGATGGTTTGAGTATGTAGAAAATCCAGGCGATCAGCGCACCTGACAAGGCGATCCACAAAGTTGGTGTGCTGACACTTTCCACTACCATGCTGCCGGCGCCATGGAATTCTCCGGCAAGCGCCTGCATCGCATGGTGATCGGGTGCAACATAAATGGACGTGCCGAAGAAATTTCCATACAACAGCGGCTGGATGGTCGGCCAGCCGATCAGCAGCGAGGGTATGGCCAGCAAAATCAACGGCAGGGTGACCACCCACGGTGATTCCTTTGGGAGATGAGCCAGGTGGCCGGGTTCCAAATGCGCTTCCGGATCATCATGACGCGCTCCATGGCCCTGCTCTACCACAAAGCGTTCCTTGCCGTGAAATGTCATGAATAGCATGCGGAAGGTATACAGCGCGGTCACAAACGCTCCCAGCAGCACGCACCAGTAGGCGAAGCTGCTTCCGAGGCGATGGGATTCATGCATGGCATCGATGATGGTGTCCTTGGAGAAAAAACCAGAAAACCCAGGAAACGCGATCAACGCCAGGGAGCCGACGATGAAGGTGATGTAAGTGATGGGCATGTACTTGCGCAGTCCACCCATGTAGCGCATATCCTGTTCATGGTGCATGGCCATGATCACCGAACCTGCGGCCAGGAATAGCAACGCCTTGAAAAACGCATGCGTCATGAGATGGAAGATACTCGCCGCATAAGCCGAAGCGCCTAGGGCTGCCGTCATGTAACCCAGTTGCGAGATGGTTGAATAGGCGATCACGCGCTTGATGTCGTTCTGTACGATTCCCACCAGTCCCATGAATAGCGCCGTGATAGCACCGATAATCATGACAAACGACAAGGCTGTATCCGACAGCTCAAACAGCGGCGACATGCGCGCCACCATGAAGATGCCGGCAGTCACCATGGTGGCGGCATGGATCAAGGCGGAAATGGGAGTAGGGCCTTCCATGGAATCCGGCAACCACACATGCAGCGGAACCTGGGCGGATTTGCCCATGGCGCCTACAAACAGCAGGATACAGATGACCGTTGGTACTGACCAAGCGACTCCGCTGAACAGCTGAATAGTCTGGCCAGATAGCTGCGGCGCATGGGTGAATACCTCTGAGTAATTCAGACTGCCGGTATAAGTCAGCACCAGTGCGATCCCCAGCAGAAACCCGAAGTCGCCCACCCGGTTCACCAGAAATGCTTTGAGGCCGGCGTAGATGGCCGTGGGCCGTGTATACCAGAAACCAATCAGCAAGTAGGAGACTAACCCGACAGCTTCCCAGCCGAAGAATAGCTGCAGAAAATTGTTGGCCATCACCAGCATCAGCATGGAAAAAGTGAACAACGAGATGTAACTGAAGAAACGCTTGTAACCGGGATCATTCGCCATGTAGCCGACGGTGTAGATGTGCACCATCAGGGATACGAAGCTCACCACAGTGATCATCAGGGCGGTGAGGCGGTCCACCAGGAACCCTACCTGGAACTGCACATTACCCACCACCGCCCAGTTATACACAGTCACATTGGTGCTGCCCATGCCGTTATAGAGCATCTGCCAGAGCACATAGGCTGATAGCACGAAAGACACACCCACACCCAAAATCGTGACCCAATGGGCTGCAGGCCTGGGGATGAAACGCATGAAGATCCCGGCCACGATGGCCGCGGCCAGTGGCGCCAGCACGATGATCAGAAAAATGTTCGACATCGCTGGATGCATATCAGCCCTTCATGCTATCCATATCGTCGACGTTGATGCTGTGGCGGTTGCGGAACAGCACCACCAGTATCGCCAGGCCGATGGCGGATTCGGCTGCCGCCACCGTAAGTATGAAGAACACGAACACCTGGCCGGCGGGGTCGTTGAGATAACGTGAGAATGCGATGAAATTGAAATTGACTGCCAGCAGCATCAGCTCAATGCACATCAGCAACAGGATCACATTTTTGCGGTTCAGAAATATGCCGGCTACGCTGATGGCGAACAGCGCACCGCTGAGCGCCAGGAAATCAAATAGTGTGATCACTGGGATCCCTCTTCTGGCTTGCGTTCCGACGGCATCTTGACGATGCGGATACGACCGCGTTTGGCGCTGACACGCACTTGCTTGGCAGGATCCTGGAAACGCGTGCCGGTACGGTGCCTGAGCGTCAGGGTGATAGCCGCTACGATGCCGACCAACAGAATCGCCGCCGCAAGTTCAAACGGATAGACATAGGTGGTATAGATCAGGCTTCCTAACTCGCGGGTATTGCTGTAGGCAGCCGCATGCGGCAGCGGCGTACCGAAGGTCACACCCAGTTTCTGGGTCCAGACCACATAACCGATTTCCAGCAGCACGATGACTGCCACGACCAGGCCCAGCGGTGCATAACGCACAAAACCCTGGCGCAGGGTGGCGGTATTGATATCCAGCATCATTACCACGAACAGGAACAGCACCATGACCGCGCCCACATACACCAGCACCAGTATCAGGGCCAGGAACTCGGCTTCTAGTAACAACCACAGGCCAGCGCTGGTCACGAATGCCAGCACCAGAAACAACGCTGAATGCACTGGGTTGCGCGAGGTAATTACACCGAGTGCGGCACCGATCAGGACCGCTGCAAGTACGATGAATATTATGGTTGCTGCCATACGATCCTCAGCGATACGGCGCGTCGGCCGCCCGTTCAGCGGCGATCTGCGCCTCGTATTTGTCGCCTATGGCCAACAGCTTTTCCTTGGTCATGATCTGTTCGCCGCGTTTCTCGAAATGGTAATCCGTGATGCTGGTCTCGACGATGGCGTCCACCGGGCAAGCTTCTTCACAGAAGCCGCAATAGATGCATTTGAACAGGTCAATGTCATAGCGGGTGGTGCGACGGGTGCCGTCCTCGCGCTGTTCCGAATCGATGGTGATAGCCTGGGCCGGGCATACCGCTTCACACAGTTTGCAGGCGATGCAGCGTTCCTCGCCGTTGGCATAGCGGCGTTGTGCATGCAGTCCGCGGTAGCGCGGCGACTTGGGCGTGTGCTCCTCCGGATAGCGTATGGTCACCTTGTGGGCAAAAAATAGCCTGCCCGTGAGCGCCAGACCCTGGAACAGCTCCATCAGCAACAGGCTCTTGACCCAACTGCGTATTGCGTTCATGTGGGCCTCATGCAAACCACGGTGGGATCTTCAATACGATGGCCAAGCCCTCCAGTACCAGCCATAGGATGGTGATGGGGATGAATACCTTCCAGCCGAGCCGCATGATCTGATCGTAGCGGTAACGCGGGAAGGTGGCCCGGAACCACAGGAAGCAGTACAGGAAGAAACAGGACTTAAGTGCAAACCAGATGAAACTGGTGCTGGCCAGGAACGCCAGTGGCGTACCCCTAAGCCATACCCATCCTTGCAGCGGTGACAACCAGCCGCCGCAGAACAGCGTGGTGGCCAACGCTGAAATCAGGATCATGTTGGCGTATTCCGCCAGAAAGAAAGCCGCGAATGCAGTACCGGAATATTCCACATGGAAACCCGCGACGATCTCCGATTCGCCTTCCGCCACGTCGAAGGGTGCGCGGTTGGTCTCCGCCACACCGGAAACCAGATAGATGACGAATAGTGGAAGCAGCGGCCAAATATACCAATGTCCAATATTACCGTTCTGGCTCAGCACAATCTGGTTGAGATTGAGGCTCTGGCTTACCAGTAGCACGCCAACCACAGCAAACCCCATGGCGATTTCATAGGACACCATCTGCGCGGCGGAACGCATGGCGCCCAAGAATGCATACTTGGAATTGGAGGCCCAACCGGAGAGGATGATGCCGTATACGCCGAATGAGGACAGCGCCAATATGTACAGCAGTCCCGCATTGGCATCTGACAGGACCACGCCGTTGCCGAATGGGATTACCGCCCAGGCGGCAAACGCCGTGGCTATGGAGATGATCGGCGCTGTCAGGAACAGGAAACGGTTGGCGTTAGTTGGCAGTATTATTTCCTTGAATACCAACTTGAGCACATCCGCGAACGGCTGCAGCAACCCCCATAAGCCGACACGGTTCGGCCCCATGCGCACCTGCATGAAACCGATTATGCGCCGCTCCGCCAGCGTCAGATAGGCCACCGCCAGGATCAGTGGCAGCATGATAGCGACGATGCCGCCGAGGGAGCGCAGCGTGAGTTGCCAGCCGGCAGGCAGCGCATTCCAATACGCAATCATGTTGTGTAGGGTTGCTGTCATTTGGTTTTTTCCAACTCAAGCTGCATATGCAACGCACCAAAACCCGCAGTTGCACTGATTGCAGAAGGTAGGCACACATCGCCGACGGCCAGGCTCGCGTCAATCTTCACAGGTAACACGACATCTCGATCATCATGTTTGACGGTGATGCGTTCGCCTTCAGCCACCCCAAGTCTCTTGGCATCCGTGGGACACAGATGCACCCAGCCGGCATCCGCATCCTTGGTCTGTTGCAACGGTTGAGCGCGCCGTACCAGCATATCGGTTGAATACAGCGGCACTTCTGCGATCCGCTGGAAGCCTTTGGTGGTGGGATTTTGTGTGACGATACGCGTGCCCTTGAAAGAATTATCGGGTTTGAGATCGCCGACTGACTTTCTGAGCTCTTCGCGTACTTCTTCCGAAGAGAGGTACTCGAAGCCACTCAGCTCACAGATATTGCCCAGCACCCGCAGTATCTTCCAGCCGGGACGCGCTTCACCCACGGGTTTAGTCATGCCGGTGAAACTCTGCCAGTGCCCTTCTGCGTTCACATAGGTACCCGAGGTCTCGCCGAAAGTAGCGACGGGCAACAGCACCGATGCATAGTGCTGCATGTACTCGGTCACGAACGGGGTGATGGCGATCACTGAGTGTGCATTGTTCAGTGCGTGCAGGGCGCTGGCGCTATCCCAACAATCCAGCTCCGGCTCAACACCCATCAGCAGGTAACTGCGGCGCGGTTCCATGAACATGGCGCGTGCATCCAGGCCCTTAAGTGGCGCTTTTTTGCCACCCGCCAGACGCTGCGGCACGGCACCTGCCAGCCAGGCGCCGGCGCTGTTGGCGCCTTCTGATATATATCCCAGCTGTGCACCGGTCACCTCAGCCAGCGCCGCCGCCAAGGCACGCAGATCGGCATACTGTGGATGCTGCAGGGCCATATGCCCCAGCAAGATTGCCTTGCATTCGCCCTTCAGCAGTTGTTGCGCCATCAGTTGATGCTGAGGCTTAGGTTCCAGTTCTTTCAGCAGATCCTTCAGATGCGTGGGCGCAGTCTTCCTGCCCAAAGCCGCCTTCAGGACCGTCGCCAGCGCTGTCGGCATGTCCAACAAAGCAACATCGATCTCGGCAGCGACCGGAAACAAGGATTCATAATGGCGTGCATTGAGGAACATCACGGCTCCACCCTTAAGTGCTGACTTGCGCAGGCGATGCGCCAGCAGCGGGACTTCCTTGCGCATGTTGGAACCGATCACAAGAATCGAGTCGAGTCTTTCGATGTCCTCGATCGACTGCCCAAGCCATGGGTATGCCGGTTCGAATTCATCATCGCGGAAATCTGCCTGGCGCAGACGGGTATCGATGCTATGAATACCGAGGCCGCGCGCCAGTTTCTGCAATAGAAACAATTCCTCAGTGGTGGCATTGGGTGAAGCCAGCACACCGGCATCGCCATGTACCTGGCGCAAGGCGCTGGCAGCGGCAGCCAGCGCAGTCTCCCAATCGGTTCTTTGCCAGGCACCCTGTTGCTTGAGCATCGGATATTCAAGGCGCTCGCTACAGGTGATGCCGGTATAGCTGAAACGATCACGATCGGAGATCCAGGTTTCGTTCACCGCCTCATTGGCCCTTGGCACCACACGCGTGACTGCGCCACGCAACACATGACCGTAGAGATTCGAGCCGACACAGTCATGCGCTGCAACAGCCTCGATCTGAGTCATCTCCCAGCCGCGGCCGTGCATCCTGAACGGCTTGGAGTTGAGTGCCCCCACCGGACAAAGATCGATGACATTGCCTGACAATTCATGATCCACGCTGCGTCCGATATAGGTACCGATGCGCGAATGCTCGCCACGCCCGGTATCGCCCAGTTCCTGGATACCGGCGACCTCCTGTCCGAAACGCACACAGCGCGTGCAGTAGATGCAGCGGGTCATGCAGGTGGAGATCAGCGGGCCGATGTCCTCATCCTTGATGACACGTTTGCGTTCCGAATAACGGGCAATATCGCGTCCATAGCCCATGGCCAAGTCTTGCAATTCGCATTCACCACCCTGATCACAGATTGGACAGTCGAGCGGATGGTTGATGAGCAGGAATTCCATGCTGGCACGCTGCGCAGCCAAGGCTCTCACGGAACGTGTGAAAACTTTCATGCCTTCCATGACCGGCGTGGCGCAGGCCACTAACGGCTTGGGGCTTTTCTCAACTTCGATGAGGCACATGCGGCAGTTGGCCGCCACCGAAAGTTTCTCGTGATAACAGAAACGCGGTATATACACGCCTTCTCGATCGGCAGTCTGCATGATCATCTCGCCCTTGCGGGCCTTGATGCGCTTGCCGTCGATCTCGATGTTGACCAGTTGTTCAGTCATGGGCGTGTGTCATCTGCGCTCAGGCGGCTTGCCGGCGCGCGCCGGGCCCCACCAGGCAGCAGCCGTGATCGATATGGTATTGGAACTCGCTTCGAAAATGTTTGATGAAGCTCTGCACCGGCCAGGCAGCCGCATCGCCGAAGGCACAGATGGTGTGACCCTCGATGTTCTTGGAGATACTCACCAGCATATCCAGGTCTTCCTGTCTTCCCTGGCCGTGTTCGATACGCGAGATCACGCGGTACATCCAGCCGGTGCCTTCGCGGCAGGGCGTGCACTGCCCACAGGATTCCGAATAAAAGAAGCGTGAGATACGCTCCAGCGCTTTCACCATGCAGGTACTCTCATCCATCACCACCACTGCGCCCGAACCCAGCATCGAGCCGGCTTTTTGCAGTGAGTCAAAGTCCATGTCGCACTCCAGCATGATGTTGGCTGGCAATACCTTGGCCGACACGCCGCCTGGGATAACCGCCTTGAGCTTACGTCCCTGACTCACGCCGCCAGCCATCGCCAGCAGCTCTCTGAAGGGTGTGCCCATGGGCACTTCGAAATTGCCCGGTTTGGCCACATGGCCGGTGACTGAGAATATCTTGGTACCGCCGTTGTTCGGTTTGCCGAAATCTGCGAACCACTTGGCGCCTTTTAAAATGATGCTCGGCACTGAAGCCAGGGTTTCGGTGTTATTCACCGTAGTGGGCCGGCCGAAGGCGCCGTAACTGGCGGGGAATGGTGGTTTGAACCGCGGCCAGCCCTTCTTACCTTCCAGCGAATCCAGCAGCGCGGTTTCCTCGCCGCAGATATAGGCACCGGCCCCCAGATGGCTGTAGAGGTCTATATCAAGGCCTGAACCCTGGATATCTTTGCCCAAAAACCCAGCCTTGTAGGCTTCCTTGAGTGCCAGCTCGAAGCGTGCATACGGTTCGTCCATGAACTCGCCACGCATGTAGTTGTATCCCACCTTACAGCGCATGGCATAGCAGGCGATGGCCATGCCTTCCACCAGCGCATGCGGATTGAAGCGCAGGATGTCCCGATCCTTGCAGGTGCCCGGTTCAGATTCATCGGAATTGCACACCAAATAGGATGGACCGCTGGGATTCTTGGGCATGAATCCCCATTTGACGCCGGTGGGAAAACCCGCACCGCCGCGGCCACGCAGTCCCGAGGCTTTGACTTCTTCGGTCACCTGGTCAGGCGAGATCTTGTCCTTGAGTATTTTCTTCCAGGCTTTGTAGCCATCGACCTTGAGATAGTTCTCGAAAGTCCACGGTTTATCGAACTGAAACGTCCGGTAACAGACCTGATCCAGCGGTATGTTCATTTCAGATCCTCCAGGATCTCGTCAATCTTTTCCGGAGTCAGGTTTTCATAGTACTTATGGTCTACCATCATCATCGGTGCGCCAGCACAAGCCGCCAGGCATTCTTCCTCGCGCTTCAGATAGCAACGCCCGTCCTTGGTGCTTTCTCCGGTCTTCACTCCCAATTTCTTTTCGATGTGCGCCACGATATCCTCCGCGCCGCGTAGCATGCAGGAGATGTTGGTGCATACCGAGATGCTGTGCCGGCCCACTGGCCTGGTCTCATACATGGAATAGAAGGTGGCGATCTCGTAAACCTTGATGGGCTCCAGCTCCAGGTACTCCGCTACCGCATCCATCAGTTCCACATTGAGATAGCCGTTGTTCTCGTGCTGCACCTCGCGTAAGGCCACAAACACCGCAGAACGTTGCTGCCCCTGCGGGTATTTTTCAATCGCCGCGTCAATGGCCTCACGCGCGTGTTTCGACAACGCTGCCGGTTTGGAAGCACCCTTCGCCATCAGCGATCCACCTCACCGAAGACGATGTCCTGGGTGCCAATTATGGCCACCAGGTCCGCCAGCATGTGGCCGCGCACCATCTCATCAAGTGCGGAAAGATGTGCAAATCCGGCGGCACGAATCTTCACCCGGAACGGTTTGTTGGCGCCATCGGAAATCATATAGATGCCGAATTCGCCTTTGGGATGTTCGATGGCTGCATACACTTCGCCTTCCGGCACGCAATAGCCCTCGGTCATGTACTTGAAATGGTGTATCAGGGATTCCATGTCTGATTTCATCTGCTCGCGCTTCGGTGGTGTGACTTTATGATCCTCCAGCCACACTGGGCCGGGATTGTTCCGCAACCAGGCGATGCACTGCTTAACTATATTATTGGATTGCCGCATCTCCTCGATGCGCACCAGATAACGGTCATAGCAGTCGCCGTTTATGCCCACCGGAATATCGAAATCCAGCTGGTCGTAGACTGCATACGGCTGTTTTTTGCGAAGATCCCATTCGATGCCGGAGCCGCGCAGCATCGGCCCTGAAAAACCCAACTGCAGCGCACGCTCGGGCGAAACCACACCGATGCCCACAGTGCGCTGTTTCCAGATGCGATTGTCCGTGAGCAGCACTTCATATTCGTCAATGCATTCGGGGAAACGCTCGGTAAAATCCTCGATGAAGTCCAGTAATGAGCCCTGACGCGCCTTGTTCATGCGCCGCAGGTCACCTTTGCTACGGAAACGTGAGGCGTTGTACTCAGGCATGTGGTCCGGTAGATCGCGGTACACGCCGCCGGGGCGGTAATAGGTAGCATGCATGCGCGCTCCGGATACCGCCTCATACATGTCCATGATGTCTTCGCGTTCGCGAAAACAGTACAGGAACACGGTCATAGCGCCTATATCAAGGCCATGTGCGCCCAGCCACAGTAAATGATTGGTAATGCGGGTGAGCTCGTCATACAACACGCGGATGTATTGGGCTCGGACCGGCGCTGTGATCCCAAGTAATTTTTCGATGGCCATCACATAGGCATGTTCGTTGCACATGATGGATACATAATCGAGCCGATCCATATACCCGATGCTCTGGTTATAGGGCTTGGTTTCGGCGAGTTTCTCGGTCGCACGATGCAACAAGCCGATATGTGGGTCGACCTTGGTGATCACCTCGCCATCCATTTCCAGGATCAGGCGCAATACACCATGGGCCGCCGGGTGCTGCGGACCAAAATTCATGGTGAAGTTCTGGATATCAGGCATTTTTGGAAGCTTCCTTGATGGCCTCTTCGTAGCGCGGATCTTCGCGTATGACGCGCGGTACCAATACCCGCGGCTCGATGCTCACCGGCTCGTATATCACGCGCTGCTTTTCCGGGTCGTAGCGCACTTCCACGTTGCCGGACATGGGAAAGTCTTTACGAAACGGATTGCCGATGAACCCGTAATCGGTGAGGATGCGCCGCAGGTCCGGATGTCCATTGAACAGGATGCCGTACAGATCGAAGGCTTCGCGCTCAAACCAATTGGCAGAATTCCAGATATCAGTCACCGAATCCATCATCGGCGGCTCATCAGTACAGAACGCGCGCAAGCGCAAGCGTCGGTTGTGCTGGATGGACAATAATTGATAGACCACGGCGAAGCGCCGTTGCCTACGATCGCCCGCTTCCAGCATATGCCGGTTCACGCCACGACTGAAGCCTGTGACAGTGGCACCCTGCGTGCGCCATTCAGTGTCTCCAAATCCAAGATAATCCACTCCGCAGACGTCCATGAGCTGTTCAAACTGGAATGGCCCTTCATCACGCAATGCTTTACAGACAGCATGCAGCTTGGTTGCGATAGTTTCGAACGACAGCTGATCGACCGTCGACGGTATACGTTTCAAGTCATCACCGAAGCGCGACTTTAAGATTCCGGCGAATTTGTCGTTTATTGAAATCACTCGGTCACTCGACTAACGGGCTATGGTATTGGTACGTTTTATTTTCTTTTGCAACTGGATGATGCCGTAGAGCAATTGCTCGGCGCTGGGTGGACATCCGGGTACGTATACATCCACTGGCACGATACGGTCGCAGCCACGGACCACGGAATAGGAATAGTGGTAATAGCCTCCGCCGTTGGCACAGGAACCCATGGAGATCACCCAGCGGGGTTCGGCCATCTGGTCGTAGACTTTTCGTAATGCTGGAGCCATCTTATTGACCAGCGTACCGGCCACGATCATGACGTCGGACTGCCGGGGGCTGGCACGGAAGATCACACCAAAGCGGTCCAGATCGTAGCGCGCGGCACCGGCATGCATCATCTCGATGGCGCAACAGGCCAGGCCGAAGGTCATGGGCCAAAGGGAACCCGTGCGTGCCCAGTTGACCAGGGTATCCACCCCGGTGGTCACGAAGCCTTTCTGTTGCACGCCCTCTATTCCCATTCCAGGGCCCCTTTCTTCCACTCATAGATGTAACCCACCACCATTACTATGGCGAGGAAGATCAGCATCGCGATGAAACCGAAGAGTCCGATGCTATGCAGTGATACCGCCCAGGGAAACAGAAATGCGGTTTCCAGATCGAACATGATGAAGATGATCGCCACCAGATAGTAGCGCACGTCGAATTTCATGCGGCTGTCTGTGAAAGGCTCGAAGCCGCATTCATAAGGTGATTGCTTTTCCGCATCCGGCCGACGGTTACCCAGCAGAGTGCTGACAATGAACCCGGTCCCGACCAGCACGCCTCCGAACAGGAAACCGCAGATCAGGAACAGCAGTATGGGAACGTAATTCTGGAGCATGCTCTCCTTCCAAAGATGCTATGCATTGCTACCAAACCACGAGCGCTCGGCACGCTTCGCAGGCCAGTGTTTGTAATGCTGGTGCCGACGGGGAGACTCGAACTCCCACGGTTTTACCCACTACCACCTCAAAGTAGCGTGTCTACCAATTCCACCACGTCGGCATTTATTACTTACTCAGGATACCGGCGCGCTTGCCAGCCGTCCGCTAAGCTGCTTAATTTTAACGTATTGCAGCGATGAAAAGCGATGCTGGACATAACGACCCAGGTCATTGCACATCGATTCAAATCAATGTACTGGAGGTTGAGCGGGAGACGGGTTACCAGAAGGTTTGGATGTGGCCGCAGGCGTTTTGATTGCAGGGGGTGCTTGCGGCGTTGCCGGTTTTACAGCGGCAGCCTGCTGTTGTGCGGCCCGTTCCACGATGCTCTGGGGAATCGCGGGATTGCGATGGGACAAATACGCCATCGACAGTGCTAGTATAAAAAACATCGTCGCCAGGATCGCCGTAGCACGACTTAGAAAATTTGCTGAACCACCCGCTCCAAAAACTGTGCCGGAAGCGCCGCTCCCAAAAGCCGCGCCTGCATCCGCGCCTTTTCCCTGTTGCAGTAGAATGAATATGACCAGTGTCACAGCCACGAATACTAAGATGATCTCAAGAATTGTGTATAGCATGGAAACGCTCAGTATAATTTAGTTGGAATTAGGCCGCCGCTTTGCAAATGGCCAGAAATTCATTTGCCTCCAGAGAGGCACCGCCCACCAAGCCGCCATCTATATCGGGCATTTGGAACAGTTCGGCGGCATTCGAAGCCTTCACGCTGCCACCGTAAAGCAACCGGATAACATCGCCTATTCTAGCATTACCGGCACTGATACAGGCACGGATAAGCGCATGCACTTCCTGCGCCTGCACCGGAGTTGCGTTTTTACCGGTGCCGATGGCCCACACAGGTTCATAGGCTACAACCGCTTTTTCAAATGCATGTATGCCTGCCGCATCCAGAACCGCCCTCAGCTGCCGCATGATGACTGCATGGGTTTCACCACGCTGGTGCTGATCCAGAGTCTCACCCACGCACAGAATTGGCGTAACTTCCGCTTTCAACGCGGCCATGAATTTCCGCGCCACCATGGCATCGTCTTCGCCATATAACGCGCGCCGTTCAGAGTGTCCGACGATGACGTAATGGCAATCCACATCGCGTAACATGCTGCCGGAGATCTCACCTGTATAGGCGCCATTATCCTCAGCACACATGTCCTGTGCGCCCAAAACTAATGGACTTCCTTTGAGCAGTCTGGCAATTTCGGTGAGATATACGAACGGTGGGCAGATCACGACTTCCGTTTTGGCCGATAACTCAGAATCCTGAAGGATGGTATCCACGAGCTGCGTGGCGCTCTCCCGCGTGCCATTCATTTTCCAATTGCCGGCAACTAAATACTGGCGCATTACTGTCCCCAAACTCGGATCAAAAGGCGCGCAAGCTTAATGGTGGAACACATGAAAATCAATGTGGCGCCGCCGCCCGTATCGCCTCGGCAATGCTTTCTGCAAACTGTTGAGTCGAAGCGGCGTCTTCAGCCTCAACCATGACGCGCACCACGGGTTCTGTCCCGGAGAGGCGTAACAACACACGTCCCCGACCGGCCAGCTGCTGCTCTACGCTTTCTACAGCTGAGCGGATCGTTGGAGTTTGCAGATCCACACGTTCCCGGATATTCACATTCACCAACACCTGGGGAAACTTGTGCATCCCGGTTTTCATATCGGCCAGATCACGGTCGGCTACGCTGAGTGCTTCCAAAACCTGCAAGGCTGAGATGATGCCATCGCCGGTGGTGGTGCGGTCGAGGCAGATGATGTGCCCTGAATTCTCTCCACCCAGCACCCCATGGCTCTGTTCTAACATGGCCAATACATAACGATCGCCCACCTGGGCACGGCGAAATTCAATGCCGTTCGACCCCAAGGCCTGCTCCAGGCCGAGGTTGCTCATTTGCGTGCCCACCACCGGGCCATGCAGGGAGTGCTGTAATTTACGTGCCATGGAGATGATGAAAAGCAGCTCATCGCCATCCACCAGTACGCCGTTATGGTCGACCATCATGACTCGATCACCATCGCCATCGAAAGCGATGCCAATTTGCGCACCCAGTTCCAGGACCTTGTGCTGCAAACTCTGCGGATGGGTGGAACCGCAATCCTTGTTGATGTTCAAGCCGTCGGGACGAACGCCGAGACTTGTCACCTGCGCACCCAGAGCACTGAATATTGCGGGCGCTATACGGTAAGTAGCGCCGTGGGCACAGTCGAGTACCAGTTTGAGACCATTCAGTTTGAATCCTGGCGAGATGCTGGATTGGCAGAATGCCATATAGCGGTCAGCGGCGTCAGTCATACGGCGCGCGCTGCCTAACGAACCCGAATCCACAGTCACAAATGGTCTGGCAATCGCCTCCTCGATTTGCTGCTCGATTTCATCCGGCAGCTTGCGGCCTTCAGCAGAAAAAAACTTAATGCCGTTGTCCTGATAGGAATTATGCGATGCACTTATGACAATACCGGCTTGCGCTTTTATCATACGTGTCAGATAGGCAATGGCTGGCGTGGGCATGGGACCCAGCAATTGCACATCCACGCCGGCAGCCGACAACCCCGCTTCCAGCGCGGATTCAAACATATAGCCGGAAATACGCGTGTCCTTGCCGATGAGCACCGTACCTCCGCCCTGGGGCGCCAGTACCCGGCCGGCAGCCCAGCCAAGTCGCAGCACGAAATCAGCGCTCATATGTGGACTACCCACTGGGCCGCGTATGCCATCAGTACCAAAAAACTTGCGTGTCATTGATTGTTCCAGCCCCGCATGGCCGGATTCTATCATCCGAGCTGGTATACGACGCTGGTGATCTTGAGGGCATCCACTGTAGGCCTTACATCGTGGGTGCGAACGATACGCGCGCCATGCAGGACAGCTATCACCGCCGCCGCTACGCTGCCATGCATGCGTTGGGTTACCGGTACACCACCCAGCAATGTGCCAATCATGGACTTGCGTGACAGGCCCATCAGCAGTGGTAGCCCCAATGAGGTGAATTCATCCAGGTGACGTAACAAGTCGAGATTGTGGATCAGTGTTTTGCCAAAACCGAAGCCAGGATCAATCAAAATACGTTTGCGTGGGATGCCGGCGGATTCGCACACCCGCACACGTTCTTCGAGAAACTTCTTAACTTCGGAGACCACATCCATGTATTTAGGGTGTCGCTGCATGCTGCGTGGCTCGCCCTGCATGTGCATGAGACATACCGGCACCGCACAATCCCGCGCCGCCTGCAACGCGCCGGGTAACCGCAGTGCATAGACGTCATTGATCATGACAGCACCGGCTTCGACGGCCGCGCGCATCACTTCCGGCTTGCTGGTATCGATGGAAACCGGTACATCGGATTCAGATACCAGTCGTTCGATCAGCGGTATCACACGCTCTATTTCCTGTTGTCCAGTCACTGCGACCGAACCCGGACGGGTGGATTCCCCGCCGATATCGATGATCGCGGCACCTTCTTCATACATGCGAAGCGCTTGCCGCAAAGCCGCATCCAGCTCCGTGAAGATGCCAGCGTCAGAGAACGAATCCGGCGTGCGATTCAGCACCCCCATTACCTTGGGTTGCGACAGATCCAGCGCATGTTTACCCAACTGTAGCTGCACAGTGGTTCCCAATCTATAGCTATCCAGACATAAAAAAGCCGGCGTTATCGCCGGCTTGATTACAGCATGTTTTTCTAATGCTGGCTCGCAGGACCGCCGATTTTGGTATCGGTCTTGGATGCAGATGCTGCAGTGGGTACGGATTCCGGCTGGCCACCATGGTCACTGTCATCCCAGCCCTTGGGGGCGCCAGGCTGCTTGTCGTTCATGATGGCGTCAATCTGGTCGGAATCGATGGTCTCGTACTTCATCAGGGCATCGGCCATGACTTTGAGTTTCTGCAGGTTATCCTGCAGCAATTGTTTGGCGCGCTGATAGTTGCGGTCGATCAGGGTACGCACTTCCAGATCAATGGTATTTTGCGTATCACTCGATATATTCTTGTGACGCGTCACGGAATGACCGAGGAATACCTCGCCTTCCTCTTCTTCATAACTAAGTGGCCCGAGTTTTTCAGATAGCCCCCACTTGGTGACCATGTTACGGGCGATTAGAGTGGCGCGCTCGATATCATTTGCTGCACCAGTGGTGACGCATTCTTCACCGAAGATCAGTTCTTCGGCGACACGTCCACCGAACAGACTCGATAATTGGCTTTCCAGACGACGCTTGCTATAACTGTAGCGGTCGTCTACCGGCAGGAACATGGTGATACCCAGAGCACGGCCACGCGGAATGATGCTGACCTTATAGACAGGATCATGATCCGGCACCAGCCGACCGACGATGGCATGACCGGATTCATGGAAGGCGGTCAGGCGTTTCTCGTCTTCGCTCATGACCATGGAACGGCGCTCCGCGCCCATCATGATCTTGTCTTTGGCCTTCTCGAATTCATCCATGCTCACGCTGCGCTTGTTGACGCGCGCCGCGAACAGTGCCGCTTCATTGACGAGGTTGGCGAGATCGGCGCCGGAAAACCCGGGTGTGCCGCGGGCGATGATCCCGGGTTTCACATCGTCGGCGATCGGTACCTTGCGCATGTGGACTTTGAGAATCTGTTCGCGGCCGCGAACATCCGGCAGCGGCACCACCACCTGGCGATCAAAACGACCGGGGCGCAATAACGCCGGATCCAATACATCGGGACGGTTGGTGGCGGCGATGATAATCACGCCCTCGCTGCCCTCGAATCCATCCATCTCTACTAGAAGCTGATTGAGTGTCTGCTCACGTTCGTCATGTCCACCGCCCAAACCGGCGCCGCGATGCCGTCCGACGGCATCGATCTCATCGATAAAGATGATGCAGGGCGCATGTTTCTTAGCCTGCTCGAACATGTCGCGCACGCGCGAGGCGCCCACGCCCACGAACATCTCCACGAAATCCGAACCGGAGATGCTGAAGAACGGCACTTTGGCTTCGCCGGCGATGGCCTTGGCCAATAATGTCTTACCAGTACCCGGTGCACCCACCATCAGCACGCCGCGCGGAATGCGCCCGCCAAGTTTCTGGAACTTGCCCGGATCGCGTAGGAACTCCACCAGTTCCGCGACTTCATCCTTGGCTTCCTCGACGCCGGCTACGTCGCTGAAATTGATCTTCACCTGATCTTCGCCGAGCATGCGTGCGCGACTCTTGCCGAATGACATGGCGCCGCGTCCGCCGGCGCCACCGGACATCTGGCGCATGAAATAAATCCACACCCCGACTAACAACAACATCGGTGCCCACGAAATTAGTATTTGCATCAACCAGGACGTCTGTTCCGGCGGTTTGGCTTCGATTTTCACATTGGCATTGTTTTTACGCAGACTATCCACCAATGGTGCAAAATCCGTGGTCAGGGGGCTATAAGTGCTGAACTTTTCACCCGAAGACAGGCTACCGGTGATGCTGCGGCCGTCAAAAGTGATATCCGTGATGCTGCCTTCCTGGACATCCGTGAGGAAGTTGGAATAGGCGATGGCTTGGGTCTTGCTGCTACTGGAAGTGAAACTGTTGAATACCGCCAACAGCACCACCGCAATCAGTATCCAAATAATCAGGGTCTTGAGAAAATCGTTCAAAATCAGCTACCTCAATAAGCGCCCACCGCTTGTTGCTGTGGACTATTTTAGCGTCGAGACAGTACTACACCCGCGGGTGTTTGGCCAATAAAAACAGTTCCGGGCTACGGGCCCGCGAGGCTTTAGGCTTACGTGTGACTACCGTGCGGAAGCCAGCTCGTAACTCCTGCAGATAAGCAGGAAATCCCGTTCCCTGAAATACTTTGACCAGGAAACCGCCCTGCGGTCCAAGCACCGAACGGGCAAGCACCAATGATTGTTCAGCCAGATACATGGCACGGGGCTGGTCAATAGCTTCATCTCCACTGATATTGGGGGCCAAATCCGACAATACAAGGTCAACAGCATGGCCTGCCAAGCGTTGCCGCAGTTGCTCCAGAGCCGCATCCTGGGTGAAATCCGCTTGAATGATTTCCACGCCAGCCATGGGTTCCATGGGCAGGATATCCAGAGCAATTACGCTGCCATGGCCAGCGAGTATCTTCGCAGCATACTGGCTCCAGCCGCCGGGAGCCGCCCCCAAGTCTACGATCGCCATGCCGCGTTTGATGAGATGGTCGCGCCGTTGGATCTCTTCAAGTTTGAAAACTGCTCGTGAACGCCAGCCCGCTTGCTGGGCACGCTTTACATAGGTATCGGAAAAATGTTCGGCCAGCCAGCGGCTGCTGCTTTTTGTGCGTTTAGGCATGAGCTTATTAGATGTGGTGCGCCTTGGTCATTACCGGAAAATGCAGACCGTCAGAATAATCGCATTTATCATTGTTCATAACGCACATCGATAATCTCGAACTGACGCTGACCGGATGGAGTTTTTACCACCACCACATCGCCCCGCTGTTTGCCGATAAGCGCACGTGCTACGGGTGAATTGACTGAGACGCGGCTGGCCTTGATATCCGCTTCGTCCTCACCGACGATCTGGTAAGTGACTTCATTGCCATTTTCTTCGTCTTCCAGCATCACCGTGCATCCGAATACCACCTTGCCGCCGGCATTGATCTTGGTAACGTCGATGATCTCAGCATTCGATAGTTTGGATTCAAGTTCCTGGATGCGCCCTTCAGCAAAACTTTGCTGCTCGCGTGCGGCATGATATTCGGCGTTCTCACTCAGGTCGCCATGGGCACGTGCTTCCGCGATAGCCTTTATGATGCGCGGGCGATCCTCGCTCTTGAGGCGTTTAAGTTCATCACGCAAATGTTCTGCGCCGCGCACTGTCAAAGGTGTTTTTGCCATCAGGCAAGCTCCCGGTGCAAATCCTGTAGTTTGTTCACATCTGCCGAATCAAGATAATCCAAAGCAATAATTGTGGCCTTGGCAGCAGCGATCGTAGTGTAGTAAGTAATCTTATGGAAGACCGCTTCACGGCGGATGGAGTTAGATTCAAGTATCGCCTGCTTGCCTTCAGTAGTATTCACAACCAGACTCACTTCTTCATTCTTGATGAGGTCCACTACGTGTGGCCGACCCTCGCGAACCTTGTTGACATGCTCACAGGCCACCCCCGCGGCTTCCAGCGCTGCGGCGGTCCCATGGGTTGCGACCAATTTGAAACCACGTTGCACCAAAGCGCGCGCCAGGCCGATGGCTGCCGTTTTATCCTGATTTCGAACCGACAACAACGCCTTGCCGGCAGTCGGGATGATGATTCCCGAAGCAAATTGCGCCTTGGCATAGGCCTCACCAAAACTGCGCCCGGTGCCCATAACTTCACCGGTGGATTTCATTTCCGGCCCGAGAATCGGATCCACACCACGGAACTTGATAAACGGGTATACCGGCTGTTTGACTGAGAAATACTTGGGAGCCGGAATCATTTTGATGCCTTGCTGCTTGAAGCTGCGGCCCACCATGCAGCGCGCCGCCACTTTAGCCAGCGGCACACCCACAGCCTTGGAGACAAACGGCGCCGTACGCGAGGCCCGTGGATTCACTTCTAATATAAACAGCTTATCGCCCTGAATGGCGAACTGGATGTTCATGAGACCCACGACTTTCAAGGCTTTGGCCAATTGCGAGGTCTGGTCGCGGATGCGCACTTGCATCTCTGCCGACAGACTATTGGGTGGGAGTGAACAACCGGAATCGCCGGAATGGATGCCCGCTTGTTCAACGTGTTCCATGATGCCGCCGATGAGTACCTCTTTGCCATCTGAAAGCGCATCCACATCCACTTCAATGGCGTCTTCCAGAAACCGGTCCATGAGCACCGGCGAGTCATTGGATACTTGCACGGCGTTGCGGATATAGCCGAGCAGGTCTTCTTCATTGAACACCACTTCCATGGCCCGGCCACCGAGTACATACGAAGGACGCAGCATCAACGGAAAACCCACTTCGCGGGAGAGTTCTACCGCTTCACCCTCGTTATGGGCGCTGCGCGCCGGCGGCTGCAGCAAGCCCAGCTCGTCCACCAGCTGGGAGAAACGCTCACGGTCTTCGGCGCGATCGATGCTATCAGGCGATGTCCCGATGATGGGGGCACCGGCCGCCGCCAAGGCGCGTGCCAGCTTCAGTGGCGTCTGGCCGCCAAACTGCACTATCACGCCCGTGGGTTTCTCGAGATCGATGATCTCCATCACATCTTCGAAAGTCAGCGGCTCGAAATACAGGCGATCGGAGGTGTCGTAATCCGTGGATACGGTTTCCGGATTGCAGTTGACCATGATGGTCTCATAGCCATCTTCCCGCAGTGCCAGAGCCGCGTGTACGCAACAGTAGTCGAATTCGATTCCCTGACCAATGCGGTTGGGTCCACCACCTAGCACCACGATCTTTTTGCGCGTGCTTGGATCGGCTTCACATTCCTCTTCATAGGTGGAATACATATAGGCGGTAGTGGCTGCAAATTCCGCGGCACAGGAATCCACACGCTTGTAGACTGGACGGATTCCATGACGAATACGTAAGGCCCGAATCTCGCTTTCCTTGCAGTCCAGCAAAGATGCCAAGCGACTGTCGGAAAATCCTTTGCGTTTCAGCGCACGCAAACGCAAGGCATCCAGAGCTTTTAAGCCATCAGTCGCAATCAAACGCTCTTCTCCGACCAGATCCTCAATCTGTGCAAGGAACCAAGGATCGATCCGGGAGTGGCTTGCCACCTCTTCCAACGATAAACCCGCGCGAAAAGCATCGGCAACATACCAAAGACGTACCGGCCCCGGAGCACGCAATTCATGTCGCAGAACATCCATGACACCCGTAGCATTGAAATCCTTGATTTGCTCATCAAGCCCAGCGCTACCGGTCTCGAGTCCGCGCAAGGCTTTTTGCAGGGATTCCTGGAAGGTACGGCCAATGGCCATGACCTCGCCCACGGATTTCATCTGGGTGGTGAGCCGCGGCTCCGCCTGGGGAAACTTCTCAAAGGTGAAACGCGGTACTTTGGTGACTACATAATCGATGCTGGGTTCGAAGGAGGCCGGCGTCGCACCTCCGGTGATTTCGTTTTTCAATTCATCCAATGTGTAACCGACCGCGAGTTTGGCAGCGACTTTAGCAATCGGAAAACCGGTTGCCTTAGAAGCCAGCGCCGAAGAACGCGATACCCTCGGATTCATCTCGATAACCAAAAGGCGCCCATCGTCAGGATTGACAGCGAACTGCACATTGGAGCCACCGGTTTCCACGCCCACCTTACGCAATACAGCCAGTGAGGCATCGCGCATGATTTGATATTCCTTGTCGGTCAAGGTCTGGGCCGGCGCCACGGTGATGGAATCACCAGTGTGCACGCCCATGGGATCCAGGTTTTCGATCGAACATACGATGATGCAGTTGTCCTTGCGGTCACGCACCACTTCCATTTCGAATTCCTTCCACCCCAGCACCGATTCCTCGATCAGCATTTCATTGGTGGGTGACAGATCCAGGCCCAGTTCGCAGATCTCCACGAACTCGTCACGGTTGTAGGCGATACCGCCCCCCGACCCACCCAAGGTGAACGACGGGCGGATGATAGTGGGATAACCGATCTCAGCCTGTACCGCCAAGGCTTCTTCCAGATTATGCGCAAGACCCGCCCGCGGCACCGCCAGCCCGATATCCTGCATGGCACGCCGGAACAAGTCGCGATCCTCGGCCATGTCGATGGCTTCACGGGAAGCACCGATCATTTCCACTGCGAATTTTGCCAGCACGCCCTCGCGTACCAGATCCAGTGCGCAATTAAGGGCCGTCTGCCCGCCCATAGTAGGCAACAACGCATCCGGGCGCTCCTTCTCGATGATGCGTGCTACGGTGCGCCAGTGAATCGGCTCGATATACACAGCATCGGCAGTTCCCGGGTCGGTCATGATGGTGGCGGGATTGGAATTCACCAGCACCACCCTGAAACCTTCCTCACGCAGCGCCTTGCAGGCCTGCGCTCCGGAGTAATCAAACTCACAGGCCTGGCCGATGACGATGGGACCGGCGCCGATAATCAGGATGCTCTTGATATCTGTACGTTTAGGCATTTTTCTCACTCACGGGTATTGGAGTGCTGTTTCCAAGGCCGCAGAATACGAGGCGCTTTTCAGAGCGCCGATATTTTGTCATTAAGGTTTCCATGGATCAGCTGGCTGTGGCACTCAGCGGCTGTATACGGCGTGCCTGCATGGCACGCACAAAGCGTTCAAATAAGGGTTTGACATCATGTGGCCCGGGGCTGGCTTCCGGATGTCCCTGGAAACTGAAGGCCTCACAATCTGTGCGCTCCATCCCTTGCAAGGTGCCATCGAACAGTGAACGATGCGTGGCCCGCAATGTTGCAGGCAGCGAGTGCTCATCCACCGCAAAACCGTGATTCTGGCTGGAGATCATTACGTGCCCGGTATCCAGATCGATGACCGGATGATTGGCGCCATGATGGCCGAATTTCATTTTGACAGTCCGGGCGCCGCTGGCGAGTCCCAGCAGTTGATGGCCGAGGCATATACCAAAGATCGGTATGCCGGTCTTGAGGAATTCCCGCAGTGCCCTGATAGCGTAGTCGCACGGTTCCGGGTCACCGGGTCCGTTGGAAAAGAACAAGCCATCGGGATCGAGCGCCAGTGTTTCCTGTGCGGTCTGCATAGCCGGTACCACGGTCACGCGACAACCCTGATCAGCGAGTATGCGCAGGATATTGCGCTTGATGCCATAGTCATAGGCCACCACGTGTAAGCCAGTATTTTTTAACGCCGGGCTTGTATTGCTGCTCAGTTGCCAGGTGCCGGAGTGCCAGGTATAGGGTTTGTTCGTGCTCACGACTTTGGCAAGATCCATACCCTTGAGTCCTGGAAATGACCGCGCTGCACGCAGGGCCACGGCATCATCGACATCCGTACCTGCCTGGATGCACCCGCTCTGCGCGCCATTCTCCCGCAATCGACGCGTGAGTTTGCGGGTATCGATGCCGGCGATTGCGACAATGTGCTCGCGCTTTAGGTAATCGGGCAGCGATTCCTCGGCACGCCAACTGCTCACCTGCAGTGAAAGATCGCGGATGATGAGGCCGGCCGCCATGATGCGATTGGACTCGCAATCCTGTTGATTGACGCCAGTGTTGCCGATGTGGGGATGGGTGAAAGTGACCAGTTGCCGGCAATAGGATGGATCCGTGAGGATCTCCTGATAGCCGGTCATGGCAGTGTTGAATACCACTTCGCCGACCGTCTGACCGGTCGTGCCAATGGAATTGCCTCGGAAAATCGTACCGTCCTCGAGAGCCAGGATGGCCGGTTGTTCCAAAGGCACCTCCTTAATTACTCACGCGGCGGTATGGCCTGTGCACCTACCGCCAGATTACCGCATTTAATTGCGGGCAACTATCAAAACGCAGGAATTTTAACGGAATACACGGGTGCGCGTCCACGCCCTTCAAGTTTGCTGCGTCTGCAGGCCGAGCACATCCGCCATCGCATACATCCCTGGCTGCTTGCCGACGATCCAGCAGGCCGCGGTCAACGCGCCGCGGGCAAATGCCGTGCGGCTATGCGCATGGTGGGTCAATTGCAGATGCTCGGCGCTGCCGGTAAACATCACCGTGTGATCACCAATGATCTCACCCTGGCGAATCGAGGAAAAACGGATGCTGTCGGGTTTGGTGGTGCTGGCCTGTCCAGGCACTTCAAAAATCGCATGTTCATTCAATTCGACGCCGCGGGCAGCGGCCACGGCTCCACCAAGCGCCAAAGCCGTGCCCGATGGTGCATCTTTCTTGTGGCGATGATGCCGGTCCTCAATCTCGACAACAAACTCCTCGCCTAATGCGGTCGCGGCTGTACGCGCAAACTGCATCAATAACACGGCGCCCAGACTCATGTTCGGCGCAACCAGTACCGGGATACTTTGGGCAACGCTGGTTATCTTTTGTTTGAGAGTTATATCCAATCCAGTGACACCGATGACGATCGGTTTGCGCGCCATCACGCAGGCATCTATAGCCTTGGACGTGGATTCGGGCGTGGAAAAATCAACCAAGACATCAGAATTCGCGAGCGCTTTTTCCAAATCAGCTGTGTATGCAAGTGAGCCTGCGTTTTTACCAACTAGCGGGCTGTCGAAAGAAACCAGGGCGGCGCTTATACCAATACCCGGGAAATCGTGCGCGGTCTCCATGAGAGTTCGTCCCATGCGTCCGGCCGCACCTAGCAGCGCGATACTAATCATTAGCTGCTTTCCCGTTTAAGGCTCACGTGTGGGCACGCTCGAAGAATTTCTTCACGCCATCAAGCCAGGAACGTTCGCGTGGGGAATGCTTGCCGCCATCGTCACGCAGCGCAGCATCCAGTTTCTTAAGCAGATCTTTCTGTTCGCGGCTCAGATTCACGGGCGTCTCCACTTCGATGCGGCACAGCAAGTCACCTGGCGCACCGCCACGCACCGGCTTTACGCCCTTGGCGCGCAAGCGCAGGACCTTGCCAGCTTGTGTCTCGGCTGGGATCTTGAGAACCACGCGCCCATCCAGGGTCGGTACTTCCAGCTCACCACCCAGTGCCGCAGTCATGATTGATACCGGCACCTCGCAGACCAGATCCGCACCTTCGCGGGTGAATATCGCATGCGGACGCACCGCGATTTCCACATACAAATCGCCGGTTGGCCCGCCCACGGGTCCGGCCTCGCCTTCTCCCGCCAAACGGATGCGGTCGCCGCTATCCACGCCCGCTGGCACTTTGATCGAAAGATTTCTGCGCTCCTCGACCCGTCCCTGGCCATGACATTTCAAACAGGGATCGCCGATGACAGTGCCGTCGCCGTGGCAGCGTGGGCAGGTTTGCTGGATGGAAAAAAAACCCTGTTGCATGCGTACCTGTCCCTGGCCACCGCAGGTGGGGCATGTCTGAGGCTTGCTGCCCTTCTTGGCACCGCTGCCGTCACACACATCACAACGCACCAGGGTTGGGACACGAATGCTGATGGTATCGCCAAATACCGCCTGTTCCAGATCGAGTTCCAGTTCATAGCGCAGGTCCGCGCCCCGATAGACACGCTGACCACGGCCACCACGCCGTCCGCCACCAAAGATATCCCCGAACATATCGCCGAAGATGTCGCCGAATGCATCACCGGTATTGAAACCACCGCGGCCACTGCCAGCAGCACTTGCTTCCACGCCCGCATGGCCAAACTGATCGTATACGCTACGTTTGTGTGCGTCGCTCAGGACCTCGTAAGCTTCCTTAGCCTCCTTGAATTTGCTCTCGGCAGTTGCATCACTGGTATTGCGATCCGGATGGAATTTCATTGCCAGACGCCGGTAGGCCTGCTTGATCTCGGCTTCCGGTGCACCACGCGCAATACCCAGCACCTGGTAATAATCACGTTTACTCATTGCGCACTCACCCTATCAACCCGCACTACCGGGCCAACCAGATAAAAATACCGTCGTGCTCAGCGCAAAAGCCGGCATAGTCGCCGGCATCTGAAATCCTGTAACTGAGGTTCTCGTTTGTCGAGCCCATCAAGTTGCAATACCCCACCTGCTGAACCGCCCGCGCCGGCAACCCATATGGCAGCCGGCGCGGGAATTACGCAAGTCAGCTTAGCTGCTTGTGCTTATTTCTTGTCGTCCTTGACCTCTTCAAATTCCGCATCCACTACATTTTCCTTGCTCTCGCCGTTGCCTGGCTTACCGGCAGGTTTGGCATCCTCCGACTTGGCCGCGTACATACGTTCCGCCATCTTGGCGGAGGCTTCCGCCAGTGCCTGGGTTTTGGTTTCTATGATGCCCTTGTCATCCTTCTTGATGACTTCCTTGAGGTCACGCACGGCGGCTTCAATGTTGGCGCGTTCGTCACCGGTGACTTTGTCGCCCAGTTCCTTGAGGGATTTTTCGGTGGCATGCACCAGGTTATCTGCCTGATTGCGGGCATCCACCAATTCACGGGCTTTGCGGTCTTCTTCGGCATGCGCTTCCGCATCCTTTACCATGCGTTCGATGTCTTCCTTCGACAAGCCCGAAGATGCCTTGATGGTGATCTTCTGTTCCTTGTTGGTAGCCTTATCCTTGGCCGAGACATTCAGGATGCCGTTGGCATCGATGTCGAAGCTCACTTCAACCTGTGGCGTGCCACGCGGTGCCGGCGGTATGTCGGATAAATCGAACCGCCCCAGGGACTTGTTGTCGCGCGCCAGTTCGCGCTCGCCCTGCAGCACGTGCACCGTCACCGCGGTCTGATTATCATCGGCAGTGGAAAACACCTGTGATGCCTTGGTCGGGATGGTGGTGTTCTTCTCGATAAGTTTTGTCATGACGCCACCCAGGGTTTCGATGCCCAGGGACAGCGGCGTAACGTCCAACAGCAGCACGTCCTTGACGTCACCTTTGAGCACACCCGCCTGGATGCCGGCGCCCACAGCCACGGCTTCGTCAGGGTTGACGTCCTTGCGCGGTTCCTTGGCAAACAAATCCTTCACGATTTCCTGGACCTTGGGCATGCGCGTCTGGCCGCCCACCAGGATGACATCGTGCACTTCGCTTACCGATAAACCGGCATCTTTCAGCGCGATCTTGCAGGGCTCCACGGTTTTCTGGATAAGGTCTTCAACCAGCGATTCGAGTTTGGCGCGGGTCAATTTAATATTGAGATGTTTGGGGCCGCTAGCATCCGCCGTGATGTAAGGCAGATTGACTTCGGTCTGTTGTGTGGAGGAAAGCTCGATCTTGGCTTTTTCGGATGCTTCCTTGAGGCGCTGCATGGCCAACGGATCTTTGCGCACGTCGATGCCCTGCTCCTTGCGGAACTCCTCGGCGATATAGTCGATGATGCGTTTATCGAAATCTTCGCCGCCCAGGAAGGTATCGCCGTTGGTGGACAGCACTTCAAACTGCTGCTCGCCATCCACTTGCGCAATCTCGATAATGGAAATGTCGAAGGTACCTCCCCCCAGGTCATACACGGCAATCTTGCGGTCGCCTGTGACCTTATCCATGCCATAGGCGAGTGCCGCGGCGGTGGGCTCGTTGATGATGCGCTTTACATCCAGGCCCGCGATCTTGCCGGCGTCCTTGGTGGCCTGGCGCTGGGAGTCGTTGAAATACGCAGGCACGGTAATGACCGCTTCGGTCACCGGTTCACCTAGATAATCTTCGGCGGTCTTCTTCATTTTCTGCAGCACGCGCGCGGAAATTTCCGGCGGTGCCATTTTCTTGCCGTTAACTTCCACCCAGGCGTCGCCATTGTCGGCTTTGACGATGCGATAGGGCACCATGCCAATGTCCTTTTGCACCACTTCATCGGCGAACTTGCGTCCGATGAGGCGCTTGATGGCGTACAGAGTATTCTTGGGGTTAGTGACCGCCTGGCGTTTGGCCGACTGGCCTACCACCACTTCGTTGTCCTTGGTGAAAGCCACGATGGACGGTGTAGTGCGGTCGCCTTCGCTATTTTCGATGACCTTGGGTTTGCCGCCCTCCATGACTGCCACGCAGGAGTTGGTGGTGCCCAGGTCGATACCAATAATTTTGCTCATGGGTAATACTCTCCGAATTTTTTAAAAGCCTAAAATGCTTGTTGTTCAACTAGATGGGGACTGGTGGCTGCGTTTCAAGCGGCCGCGCCTGGGGCTTTAGCTACGATGACCCGCGCCGGGCGTAACAGGCGCCTATTGAGCTGAAAGCCTTTCTGGATCGTCTGTAAAACCGTCCCCGGGCCGGCCTCGGTGGTCTCTTGCATGGCAATGGCCTCATGCAGCTCAGGATTGAAAGCCTCGCCCTTGGCCGGATCGACTTCGCTGACCCCGGCTCGCTCCAAGGCCGTGGCCAGGAGTTTCAGGGTCATGTCCATGCCTTCCTTGAGGCCGGAGGCTGTGGAATCGGCGGCGGCGATGCCCATTTCCAGACTGTCTCGCACCGGCAGGAGTTCCATCAGGAAACGCTCCAGTGCAAATTTGTGCGCATTCTCCAGGTCCCGCTGGCTACGTTTATGCAGGTTATCCAGCTCAGCGGCCATTCGCAGATAGCCGTCCCGGTTTTGGGCCGCCAGTTTCTCGGCTTCAGCCAGGGCGGCCTTCAGTTCAGCTTGCGAATCGGTGGGGATTATCTCGCCCTGTTCTGTGGGTTCGGCAGACTGGGCAGCCGGCTTTTTGCTCATCCTGTCCTCCATTACTTCTCCAGGTTATAAATACCGCCCAAAAGACTCCATCCGCCATGCGGATATCATTTGTTATGTGGAGTTTATTTGCGTGGATTCAAGGCCGCGCTCAGCAGCTTCGCAGTCAGGTCGACGATCGGGATTACCCGCTCGTAGGCCATGCGCGTCGGGCCAATGACACCCAAAACGCCGACTACTTCATCACCGACACGATAAGGTGCGGTCACCACACTGCATTCATCCAGCACCCGGTAACCCGATTCTTCACCGATAAAAATCTGTACGCCTTCGGCGACGATGCACTTATCCAACAAGTGCAGAATGTCACGCTGCTGGTTGAAAGCCTCGAACAGGCGACGCAGTTTCTCCACATCGGAGAGTTCGGCCCATTCCATGAGATTGGTCTCGCCGGCCATTACATAGCTGCGGCCTGAATCCTGTCCGCGGTTCGCGAATACTTTTTCTGCCATGGTGATCGCTGCCTGCATCAGATTATTCATGCTCTCGCGGGTACGCCGCAGCTCGCTGAGCAATTCGGCGCGCACCCGGTGGATATCCTTGCCAGCAAAATGGGTGTTCAGGTAATTGCCAATCTGCTGTAGGGCAACGGAATCGTAATTACGGTCTAGGTGAAGTATGCGGTTCTGTACTTCGCCTTCATTGACGACCAGGATGGCGAGCACCCGGTTATCCGAGAGCGGCAGGAATTCGATATGCCTCCAGGCGATGTGTTCGCGCCGCGGCAAGGTCACGACACCGGTCATGTGGGTAACCGCAGATAGCATGCTGGAAGCGGCTGCCAACAGAGACTGTGGGTTGGGGTCGCTGCTGGCCAACTGCTGCTGTATCAGGCGGACTTCCTGCTGTTCGAGCGGTTTGACGGCCAGCAGAGTGTCTACGAAAAAACGATAGCCCTTTACCGTCGGCACGCGGCCGGCGGAAGTATGCGGCGCGGCAATAAAGCCCAGTTCCTCAAGATCCGCCATCACGTTGCGGATGCTGGCGGGACTCAGATCCAGCCCCGCATCCCGCGACAAGGTTCGGGAGCCCACCGGTTCGCCATCGCGGATATAGCGCTCCACCAACGCTTTCAGCAAATGCTGGGCGCGTTCATTGATACCGCTTTCCATCATGCCACTGATCATAGTCAGGTTACCGTCGGCGTCTGTTCTAATGCATTGGCACTCACAATAAGCGAGTGCTAAAAAGAAAGCTAGCAACCCGGAGTTAATATTGTCAAGAATGCTCGCGGGGGTCTCTAAAAATTAGAGATTTCTGTTTCCGGTCAGGCAAAAATTACCGAGAAACCGGAGTGTATATGCCAATACATGAGCGACGCACAGGGGGGGGGTGTACAGGTGCAGCATTAGGTAGGATGCCGGGAGAACCGATTACGATATTCATACATTTTGCATTACTCCCGGGCATTCTGTCCTTCCTAATGTAAGACCCTCCTAGGTCAAAACACCGCTGGAAAGCCATAAAGATCAAGATTTAGAACGGCCCTAGAGGCATTTGGCGGTCCTTGCAGCCCATGCTAACGTTGCCCTCAATATGCATAAGGCTTTTTCCACTATCGCTGTCCTGGGCCGTGCCGGCGACCCGGAAATTGCCATTGCACTCAAGTCCTTGCTTGCGCACCTGGGGACCCAGGGTGTCCGGACGCTGGTGGATGCCGCGCTCGCTTCATTGCTTGACGCCAAGATTTCCACGCATTTCGCTGAGCAAGCACAAATCTGCGCACAGGCGGACTTGGCCATCGCTGTCGGTGGTGACGGCACCCTGCTGAACGCTGTGCACATGTTCACCACCCGGTCGATACCACTGGTCGGTATCAACCTGGGACGCGTTGGATTTCTGACGGACATCTCGCCGGATACGATGGAAACCGAAATCAGCGCCATCCTGCAGGGTGATTACCACGCAGAAAACCGGTTGCTGCTGGAATCAGAGATAGTGCGCGCCGGAGTTCGGTTACCCTGCATGCCAGCACTTAACGATGTTGTGGTTCAGAAAGCGGATGGCGGACGGCTGATCGAGTTTGAAACCCATGTGGATGGACATTTTGTATGCGCACATCGTGCCGACGGCATCATCATCGCCACGCCCACCGGTTCCACTGCCTATGCTCTGTCCGGCGGTGGCTCGATCCTGCATCCTAGCGTGGATGCCGTTATCCTGGTACCCATCTGCCCACATGCGCTCGGCGACCGGCCGATCGTAGTGAAGGGTGACAGCAAGATTGAAATTCTGATCAACGATACCCATGGTGGGGGTGCGCAGGTCAGCAGTGATGGTCAGCATACCCAGCTTCTGTCCGCCAGTGACAAGGTACAGGTCCGGCGTTCCGCCACCAGCATAACCTTGATCCATCCCCGTGAGCATGATTACTACCGGATACTGCGCACCAAACTGCACTGGGGCCGCGCCCTGCATCAGACCCGCAAGGATTGAATCCCCACATGCTGACGCATATCGCCATCCGCGATTTTGCCATCATTGATGCACTGGAACTGAATTTCACCGCGGGCATGAGTGTGCTCACCGGAGAAACCGGTGCCGGCAAATCCATCCTGGTGGATGCGCTCGGACTGGTGCTCGGAGACCGTGCCGATACGGATGTGATCCGGCATGAGGCGCAACGTGCGGAAATCACTGCTGAGTTTGATGTGCGCTTGCTATCCGATACCAATGCATGGCTCAAGCACAATGATTTAGCCGCCGATGGTGAATGCATTCTGCGACGCGTCATCGGGCGAGACGGCCGTTCCCGCGGTCTGATCAACGGACGCAGCGTACCCTTGCAGATGCTGAGAGAATTGGGTGAGCAGCTGGTCGACATCCATGGTCAACACGAGCACCAATCTCTGCTGCGAGCGGCAGCACAATTGGCACTCCTGGATGCTTTCGGAAAACATGCTGCCCTAGTGGACGTAGTCGCGCGCCTTTACACCGATTGGAAAGCTGCCAATGAGCGGCTTGCGGCTCTGCGTGATGCAACCCGCGATCGTAACCAGCGTCTGGAACTCCTGCGTCATCAGGTCAGCGAATTGGATGCCATGGCTTTACAGTCCGATGAGATACGCGGTCTTGATGAAGAACACCGGCGGCTCGCCAACAGCAGCAAGCTCCTGGGAGGCGTGCAAGCTACCCTGGATAGACTCTATGAGAATGAGGAAAGCTCTGCTTATCGCAGCCTGCATCAGGCACTGAATACTCTCAGCCCCCTGGATGAATTGGATCCGCGGCTCCAGGAAATCACCACCCTCCTGAGCGCAACGCAACTGCAGCTCGCGGATGCCAGTGATGCGCTGCGACGTTACCTTAATAACACTGAAATGGATCCGCAGCGTTTGGAGTGGGTGGAAAACCGTCTCGGTGCGATCCACGATTTGGCGCGCAAGCACCGTGTGGAGCCGGACGAATTGCCATCTCTACTCGATAGGCTGCGAGCCGAATTACAAAATGTTGAAAATGCCGAGGTTGTCCTGAAAGAGCAGGGAACAGAACTCGCCACTCTGCGCAATCAATACAGTAAAAACGCATCGGATTTAAATCGCCAGCGTTCCCAGGTAGCGGCAGATCTGGGCAAGAAAGTCACTGCTGTAATGCAGGAGCTAGGTATGCCCGGCGGGCGATTTGCCATCGAAATCACTCACGAGCCGGAGCGCTTCTCCGTCCATGGCACCGACCAAGTGGAATTCCAGGTGAGTGCCAACAAGGGCCAACCGCTAAAAGCGCTGTCCAAAGTGGCTTCCGGTGGGGAGCTCTCGCGAATCGCCCTGGCTATCCAGGTGGTCGCCGCCCAGGCCAGCGCCATCCCCTCGATGATCTTCGATGAAGTTGATGCGGGCATCGGTGGTGGTGTGGCCGAGATCGTCGGCAGAAGGTTGCGCAGTCTAGGTGAAAAACGCCAAGTGCTGTGCGTGACCCATTTGCCGCAAGTGGCTTCGCAGGCGCATCAACATTTCCGGGTAGTAAAGATAACCCATGGCCAGACCATACTGACCAATGTCGAAGCATTAGATAAAAAGACCCAGATCGAAGAGCTCGCGCGCATGCTGGGTGGAGTGGAAATTACCGAGACTACACGCAAACATGCCCGCGAAATGATTGCACGAGCGGGACAAACTACCTGAATTTACCTGGGCACAGTCTTACGGCAGTTGCTGCAGATGCCGTACAGATAAAGTGAATGATCGGTAATCTCATAGCCTTTGCTCACCGCGATTTGCTTTTGACGTTTTTCGATCTCGCCATCCATGAATTCATCCACCCGGCCGCATTTGACGCACACGATGTGATCGTGATGATCCCCTTGATTCAGTTCGAATACCGAGTGACCACCCTCGAAGTGATGACGCGTTACCAGCCCCGCGCTCTCAAATTGGGTCAATACCCGATAAACAGTCGCCAATCCGATATCTTCACCAGAATCTATGAGCGCCTTGTACATATCCTCAGCACTCATATGCCGCTGATCGCTGCGCTCAAGAATTTCAAGGATCTTGACCCGTGGCAGGGTCACTTTAAGACCGGCATTACGAAGTTCCTGGTTTTCCACGGCAATTTTCTCGGGCATGTACTTCTCGGAGCTGCAGCTGTCAGGTATTATCCCCCACCTGTTACGTAACGCAACGCAACCTGGCCTGATAAACAAATGCGATTATTTTCTTATGTGATTATCCTGGCGACATTGGCATTGAGCGCCTGCGTCTATCGGCCGGACATCAAGCAGGGCAACTTTCTCAGACCGGACATGATCGAGCAGATCAAGCCGGGCATGACTGAAGCACAAGTACGCTTCGTGCTGGGTCCACCCATGGTCAAGGATCCATTCCATCCTGAGCGTTGGGATTACGTCTATTACAATGATCCCAGCACGCTTAGTAGCGATCGCACCGTCAGGGAACTACATGTGGTCGTGCTATTCAATGATGGCAAAGTTACGAGTGTCGAGAAACTACTTCCGGTTCAGCAGAAAGGCGGATGAGCGGCTAGTTTTTGGCTTTTAATTTCCCTTCGGCCGCGCGCTGCCTGCGGGCCTGCTTTGGATCCCGGGTCAAGGGCCGGTAAATTTCCAAGCGTTGGCCATCCTCAAGGACATAATCAGGTTTTACTATCGAGCCAAGAATCCCGATTCTTTGGCGTTGGAGATCAATCTCGGGAAATTTCTTTAACAATTCCGAGCACTCAAGTGCCATGTATGCCGTAGCACCTTCGGGAAGTGTTAAGGCGACCTGGCATTGTTCATCAGGCAACGCGTAGACCACTTCGATTTTTATTTTCTTATTGTTGCCCATATTGCTCGGCCGCACGCCGCATGAAGGCGCTTACCAGTGAATTGCATATTTCATGGAACACCGGCCCGGCCATCATGTCGAGCAGCTTCCCGGCAAATTCGAATTCCATTTTGAGCGTGATCTTGGATCCAGTCGAGTCGAGATTCTCAAACTGCCAATTACCTTGTAGATGGCGGAAGGGTCCATCCTCCAAGGTGATCGCAATAGTTCGCCCCGGCTGCATGCTGTTGACGGTGGTAAATGCTTTGTGGAAACCTCCACGTGCCAGCTCCAGCCTGGCATGCATCTCGGTAGCGCTCTCTGATATGACCTGCGCGCTACGGCACCAGGGCAAGAATTCCGGATAACGCGCCACGTCGTTGACCAAGTCATACATGGACTCAGCTGGGTACGGCACCAGGGCGCTTTTATTCACTATGCGCATACTCGGAAATCACCGGGGAATGAACCATGCAATGAGCTGCGGGAGTGATTTTGAGGCAATCGCTCCGACGCTACAACCGGTGACCGGTATAATCCCGTAATGTCCAAGAAAACCGACGACAAACCAGGCACCTCCAGCATCGCGCTCAACAAACGGGCACGCTTCGATTATTTCATCGAGGAACGCTTCGAAGCCGGTCTCGTCCTTCAAGGTTGGGAGGTCAAAAGCATGCGCGCCTCCAAGGCTCAGATTACCGAGAGTTACGTAGTGATCAAGCATGCCGAGGCCTGGCTGCTGGGCGCGCACGTCTCGCCGCTGAATACTGCTTCCACCCATATCCATCCCGATCCTACCCGCACGCGCAAGCTGTTACTGAACCACTCGGAACTGCATCGCCTCATCGGCGCAGTGGAGCGCAAAGGCTATACCCTGGTGCCACTAGCCCTGTACTGGAAAAAGGGTCGTGCCAAACTTGAAATCGGTCTCGCCAAAGGCAAGAAAGCGCATGACAAACGCGCTACCGAGAAAGACCGCGACTGGAAACGCCAGAAAGACCGCCTGCTCCGGCACACGTGAATGTGCAGTTGAGGTGTAGAATAGTGCTGTAACTGACGGGGGCGACAAGGTCTCGACGTGGGTCGCGAAACCCGAAGTGCATGCCGAGGTGCAGGATTCCTCGTTAAACTGTCTTGCAACAACGCTAGCTGCGAACGATAGCAACTACGCCCTAGCCGCCTAATCCCGGCTAGCCTCTGACTGGAGCCGTGCTTGTGCGTCCAGAGTCCCTTCGGGTACGTTTCAGAGGTCGTGCTCACAAGATCGCGGTCGGGTGCATCCGGCGCAGGGCCGCTAAAAAATACCGGACTCGCTGTCGGTTTTCCCTGCCCGTCGGGTAGCCGCCAGTTAAATCAAAGACGTGCGCTACGCATGTAGAGCTGAGGGCGGAGCACTTGCGGACGCGGGTTCGATCAAAAGTAGGTCGCCTTTGTTCGAGAGGACAAAGTGAAAACGGAGCTCACATCGGTGAACCCTGCAACCGTCGCTAGACGGCATGGCAACGCCGAGGGGTAGGAAGAAGGCCAACTTCAGGCCTGCCCTGTAGAGACTCATAGATCCGCTGAAGCCAACATGGCCGAGCGGACACTAGGATTCGGCCACTGCGGCCGAATAATACGCTCCGCATCCTGCCTAGGCAGGATGAAGGCATAGTCCAGCCCGTCTCGAAAGAGATGGATAGGCTGTCCCGCCGCCTCCACCAACAAAAGCCGCCGACGTACGTCGGCGGCTTTCCTATTTCTACAATTAGCCAGGAGCACTAGAATCAGATATGGCGTATGCGAAAGCCAGGAAGCTCAAAACGGCCGATGCGGCATACATCGCGGGCCTAATAGACGGCGAAGGAACAATCACGCTCACACGCGAACATGCCAACGAAAATCGTCGCTTGGTCGTCAGCATCAGCAATACCGAGTTACCCATTCTGCATTTCGTCAGAGAAGTATGCGGTATTGGGAAAATTACCGGCAAGCGCATATATTCCGACAGACATATGCCGAGTTATGTTTACAAGGTTACAAATCGACAGGCGTTAGCGCTGCTGGATCAAATAGCTCGTTATTTGCACTCGTATAAATCAGCGCGAGCGAAGCTAGCGCTAAAGGAGTATCTCTTGCACACGCCGAGAAATGGACGCTATACGGCTAAGCAATCCAATGAACGCCGGCATTTTGAAAAGAAATTTTTGGAAATAGTGCCATAGACTTAATTTGACGTATGTGGGTCGCCGGCCAGTGCGAGCCAGTTGCATGCCTGGAACGCATCTAACGCGCCTGGTGAAAAGCGGTGGGCAATCCACCATCTCCTTCAGGCCTTTGGCTTAAATTAAGTTCATCTTCCGCCCACTTCTGCGCTGCGGAGTAAACTTATGTAGGTATGGTTCGTTAACTACTGTGAAGATGACGATATTCTTTAAAACGCTCAAGAAGATCCTGCTGGTGCTTTTGCCGCTCGGAGCACTGGGATTGACAGCCTGTGCTTCCAACCCCTACCAGCAATCGTATGCTGCTCCCGCCTATAACGCTGGCGTTTATTATGGCGGCTCTTATTATTATGGACTCGGTGAAGTTCCTTATGACTATTGGTACGGTTATGGGTACCCGGGGTACCCAGGCGTTTGGGATTATTCCCCGCCACCACTCATTGTGAATAATCCGCCCGGAACCACTCCCTCACCTACACCTACGCCTCCACCTCCGCCTCATCCTATGCAACCGCCGCCGGCCCCACCTGGCCCGCATCGTCCTTTTATCAGGCCTGCGCCTCCAGAGCGTACGCATTCCAGCCCGCCAACATCTCCTCCACAATAAAAGCAACATGACGAAACAGTGGTATCGAACTCACGTAGCGGGTGAGAACCAATGTACATGGATATACAGGTGTGCGTGAACCTTGAAAATCCCACACGCGGGAAAGCACATGGATGTACGTGAGCGGACAATGATAGGGATGTGCAGGTGCTGCAGAGGCCATGGATGGCTGTGAACAACACGCCGCCTCTGTCGATTATTACCTGCAATCCTTTTAAATCGTAGGGTTTTGGGGGTTACGGGTTAAATCAATACCCGATCTATAATAAATAACGTAGGGGACGCTTCATGGCGCTGTAGCAGCTATGTTGCAGCACTAGTTTCGCATCCCACATGACTTCATGAGGGTGACATATGAAATGGGGACTAACCAGCTGTTTGCGCGTGTCCGTTATGAAACATTGTAACTCGCTGCACACCATCTCGGAAAGCGTTGCTCCCGGTTGGGCAGCGGCTTCGATGCCAGCCAGATGCTTTTCCACTTCCGCCATGACGGCCGTCACATGACGCTGTTGGCTGGGGTTAAGCATGTGCTCAGGTTACCGTTGCCGGTTTCCGCGCGATGACCGCCAGCATGGGTAGTGATACCAGTTGCAGGACGACCGCTACAACCACCAGCCATATGGGCCCGAGTGCATACAGCGCCCCAAGCATCACGCTACCGACAAACCAGGAAGCGCCGAATACCGTGTCGAACAATCCAAAGGCTGTACCCCGGAGATTTTCCGGAGTGAGCGAAGCCACGCCCGCGCGTACGGTACTTTCCTGAACACCGAGCGCTGCACCCCAGAGTCCCGCACCGATCCAGATCCACAGGGGATGCACCGCCAGAAACAATAGCGGCAGTGTTGGCAGTGTCAGTAACGGCAGCGCATACAGAACCTTCAGGCCATAGCGATCGAAGAAACGCCCCACCACAATCGACGCGATGGCGTCGGTGCCCATTGCTAGACTAAACAGCACGGGTATCAGCGCGGGTGTCAGGCGATGTGTTACCTCCAAGTGATAGGAAACCAGGATGAAATGGGAAAAACCCAGGACGGAAAAAACCGCGAAGACCATATACAAGTAGTAACGCCTGTCAAAACGGTCGATTTGATACTTTTTTCCCACGGGTGCCGGATCCGGCTCCAGACCACGCGCACGCCACAGGAAAAACAGCGCCAGCAATGCAGGCACGATAAGGATCGCGAATCCCATCCTGTAACCGGAATACGCCACCGCCGCCGCCACCAGCAACGGTCCGGTGGTTGCACCCAGCTGATCAAGGAATTCGTGCAGACCGAAGGCATAACCATGTCCCAGTTCCCGGCCGGCGCGTGACAATAGCGCATCCTTTGCGGGATTTCGTATACCCTTGCCGATGCGTTCCAGAAACACCAGCAGGCCTGCCAACCACGCGACCGGAGCCAGCGCCAAGGCTGGTACTGCCAACATATTGAGGGTGTAACCCGCGCCCATCACCTTCCAATTACGGCGCGTGCGATCCACGTAGCGGCCGGAGAACAGCCGTACCGCATAACCAAGAAATTCACCCAAACCTGCAACCACGCCCACAAAAATCGGCCCGGCACCCAGAACCGCCAAATATGGTCCCACGATGCTGCGGCCGCCTTCATAGGTAAAGTCTGCGAACAGGCTAACGATGCCGATGCTGATGACAAAGCGCAGCGCCAAGTTGCGTCGTCTTTTGTCGTCAGTGATGACGGCGGACTTATTATGCATTCAGCTTCGGCAGCTCAAGTGAATCGTATGGGCAGAGCTGGTATCAGCCGTTGGTGTGGCACTGTACCGGCCAAGACACCACATGCCCGGGAGGAAGCAGATCATCCAAAGTAGCCAGCGCGGCTTCCACGATCGCCGGTTCGTCAAAGAATTCCACGACCAGCGGCAGATGCACATTCAATCTCAGCAAATCGGCCGAATGCACTTCACCTTTGCGGCCAAAACCGGCAATCCCACGAAATACCGTTACGCCATGTACCTTATGCCGGTCATGCAGGATATTCATGATTTCGGCCAACAAATTTTTCTTCCGCCCCTGATCCGCTTCGCTAAGATAGATTCTTACCATGAGCATGGCTTTCTGCATGTTTAAGACCCCCATCACAGACTGCGTGCAAGATACGCGCCGCAGAACGCGGCTAGCAAGCCCACTGCAACCGAGAGCAGTATATACAACCCAGCCTTGACATATTCACCGTCCTCGGCCAACAACAAGGTTTCCATTGAGAAGGTGGAGAACGTGGTAAATCCTCCCAAGACGCCGGTAAGTATGGCAGTACGCAGCACCGGGTTTATGGATAGGCGCTCCAGTGTTTCGAAAAACAGGAACCCCATTAGAAAACAACCCAGTATGTTGATTATGAATGTAGCGAGCGGAAAACTGCGATGATAGCTAAGGGCCAGCAGTTGTGTTAATCCAAGGCGCGCGCAGCAACCAAAAGCCCCGCCAATGGCTACACTTAAATAAGTCCACATGGAATGATTTCCTTATGAGGATGGAAAAGACAGGGAAAAGCCGATTGCTGACTGTGGTCGTGAAATAAGCGTTGCAAAATCTTTGCCGCAACCACAAGACAAGATTCACGTCTGCATTTATTGTGCAGTCGCTTCGTAATTTCATGATATTGAAGAGGATACGGGCGTGTAAATGTGCCACTTTCGCGGTCACTGCAACACAGTGGGATGCGCATGTCATAGCTCCTGTTGACCAATCGGTTTAGCAGGAGTCATTAGCCCGTTGCGGGCGGTTCCGGGCGAACTCCATCGCCCTATTTACATGGCTAGAAGAACATATTGTGCATATGAATGTCAATCGATGAATACAACGAGGGGGCACTTCAAATGCAAACCATACGCGCCTGTCAGCAGGCTGATGTTAGGTTGGCCAATTAAGGTTTCGATTTTTATCTGAGAGACAAAAAAGCCGTCCATAGTGATATATGGACGGGCTTTTTGTTCTTGGCGATCACCCACCCAGGGTGAAGACCACAGTGATGACTGGGTGAATTGTTTGTCCAGCGAACTGGGGCGGTGGTGGTGGATAGTGGGCATTGTTTACCGCATCCATGGCGGCACGGTCCAGTGAGCGGTCGCCACTAGAACGGTTAATACGAATATTGCTGACATGGCCATCATGGTAATCAAAGCTGACTATCGTCGAACCCGTTGCCCCAGCCAAGATCGCCTGTCGTGGATAGACTTTGGCTGCATCGATGGCGGCCTTGAGCTGCGAGTAAAAATCAGCCCGGATAGCATTGATATCCACTTTCGGCTGTGGCGTCGGTATCGGTGGTGGTTGCGGCGGCATCGGCGGTACCGCATTGGGAATGGGAATCGGCGATGGGATCGCCGGCACCTCAGAAAGTGGCTGCGGCGTCGGCATTTTCGGGATCGGCGTTTTGGGCGGCGGCGGCGGCGGCGGCGGCGGATTCGGAGGTATTTGTATCACTGCCACCTTCGCTACTGGCGGTGGCGGCTCCGGGTGTGTCACATGCCAGATGATAATACCCGCAAGTATAAGACCGATGAGTGCCTCAGCGACCAGCGCCAAGATGAATGACACACCAGATCGGGCCGTGAACAGACCCTCGCTAAATACATGCTTATTGTCCACAGTCGGGCCCTATGGATTAATCGTTGGTATTTTTGGCGGCGATACCGATTTGGGTCACCCCCGCTTCACGGCATGCGTCCATGGCAATCACAAGATCCTGTAGCGATACATCCTTGGCACCTGCTATCGTGACGTTCGCATGCGCCGGATCTTGTCCAAGCAGGTAGGAAGTCAGCTGATCAGGAGTCATCAGTTGGCCTTCGACCACGATTTGACCGTGTGCGGGCAAGCTGATGATGATTTTGGGCCGTTCGATGGTTACCGCCGTGCTGCTTTGTGGCAGGTGAGAAGCAATTCCGGTTGCGGGAATCATGCGTAGCGTAATCATGATGAAGAACACCAGCAGGAAGAGCATGATGTCGATCATGTTTATGATCTCGATTCTGCCCTTCTTCTTTTCTATATAGCTCATTTCAACTACCTGCCTTGGCCAAACGCGATGGCCAGTTGAGTATTAACCATGTCCCCGAGTTGGCCAGGAAAGCTTCAAGTGAGGCGGTTTACTAACATCACCTTGATGGCTTCCATCTGGTGCATAACCAGACGTACACGGTTGTTAAGGCCGTTGAAGAATACGAGACCGATGATGGCGACAGCCAGACCCGCGGCTGTTGCGATTAGCGCCACCGCTACCCCACCCGTCACCTTGGTTGGTGCTGTATCCGCGGCGCCCAGCACCTGGAATGCCTCGAAAATACCCACGATGGTACCCAATAGGCCCAACAGTGGATCGAGTGTAACCACGGTATCCAGCATCCACATACCGCGGTCAATACGCGGGGCCTGCAGGAGGATAGTTTCCTCAATGAGCTCGGAAAGACGCACTGGATCCTTAACGTTTGGATATTTAAGGGCCACTTCAAGCACCGCGCCTTGCGGATACTTCGCGGTACGCACCGCCAGATCCATGAGTGCGTCCCGGTCCACTTCTTCAGATTGCAGGATGACACGTGCAATCAGTTCACCCTGTCTTGCGACCTTGGCAAGGTACCAGGTCCGGTCAATGATGATGACGAGGGCAACCAACAAAGTAACGATGATGATCCAGATGACACCACCTGAAACATTAGCGATATGAAGAAGTTCTTGAATATTCACTTATGAATCTCCTGCAATACCGGCAATACCGGATTTTGGTATTTCGGTGTTTACAAACGCGCATGAGCGCCCCGTGACAGCCTGGACCACGCAGCAGCACCCTTCGCACCGTTCACTTCGTTTTGCGGGACTCGCTTTTTACTCGAATATACCGCGTCAAGTCAAGAAGAAGATACCTTATTTTAAGGGATAATTTTACCCTTCCTATCAACCAACGCAATATTTAATCCCCTAACCCAAGCGTCTTGATATTAGCATACGCCTAGATAAAGGGCAGAAAACAGCTAACAAGCCAGCAACGTATACAAAATTATGGTTATAAATAAATCGGAAATATTTCGGAAAAATGGCTATCCATTGGATATCTTATCGAGACAATACCCTGAACCAGCCCCCTTTCAAGTCATTCTGCAGCATTGTGGTCGCAGGCGTTGACATCGCCCCCCCTTAATCCATACGAAGTAAGACCGGTTCCTGCCTTGATCTATTGGGGCGCATCCCGAATTTCCAAAGACACACTGCTCCAGATAACCGCCTGTCCTTTAAGTATGTCGCTATTGCCGGCCGTTAGCCGGCGCACAGTCAATGGTCAATCTTACTATCCCCAGGTACAGGCGCAGAATCCAACTTTAAGTTATGGGCCAAGCATCACGGCTGCAGGCCAAGCCACATCACAGTCGATAGCTCGCATTCCTAGGATGACATCATAAGATTGACACGCAATGTAAGAGCTATAGGCTTCATCCCTATAAAACGTTAGGATCGCATAAGGCGGCAAATCTTCGATAATATTGCGCATAAATCACTTTTAAGTCGCACTCAAGCCCAACTTCCAATACTATAGTCAGTTCGAAAATACCTTGCGATCCTACCCAACTGGATACGACGTCCATCAACAGGATATTTCCCAGAATGCGTTACAAGCTTACCTTTTTACTGGTTTTAGTCGGTATCTTGGCGTCCCCGGCATCATATTCAGCCAGCACTGCGCCTGTTGCCAGCAGTCATGCTGAGCAACTGCGGGTTTTGAATCCGCAACCGCGTCAAACACTAGTTGATGAGGCCATTACCGGAATCCTTACGCGTTATCATTATGGCAAACAACCACCTGATAACATCCTATCGCAGCAGGTATTCAACCATTATCTGGAAAACCTGGACCCGAATCGAAGCTATTTTCTACAGTCTGATATCGACAGTTTCGCTTCATACCAGCATCATTTAGACACTGCCATTCGGGACGGCAATCTAAAACCCGCGTTTGCCATCTATAACGTCTACCAACAACGTGTACAACAACGAATTCAATACGCACTCGATTTACTTGGTCATGAACCTGATTTCAAGATCAAGGAAGATTATGTCTTTGATCGTAGTAAAGCTCCCTGGGCAACTGACGCTACAGAGTTGGATGATATCTGGCGTAAACGCGTCAAAAACGACATCATTGGTTTACTGCTAGCAGGTAAAACTTGGAAACAAGCCACGGTAGTCCTGCGCAAGCGTTATCAGAATTTTAATTATCGCGCCCGCCAGATATCGCCCGCGGATGTATTTGACTTATTCATGAATTCCTACACTCTTACACTTGATCCACATAGCAATTACTTTTCTCCCAGCGAGTCGCAACAATTCCAGATCCAAATGAGTTTGAAGTTTCAGGGCATCGGCGCGTCCCTTATCTCTGAGGGCGAATACACCAAAGTTGTCCAAGTAATACCGGGTGGTCCCGCAGCCAGAAACAAGGCTCTGCATCCTGATGACCGCATAACTGGGGTAGCTCAGGGGGACAAGGGTGATATGGTTGATGTTGTTGGCTGGCGTCTTGATGATGTAGTGCAACTTATTCGCGGGCCCAAGGATTCGGTGGTAAGACTTCAGATATTGCCCGCAGGCGCTGCCCCTGGTTCGCCGGAGACAACCATCCGCTTAGTACGTGATACCGTTAAGCTGGAGGCACAGGCGGCGCATAAAAGCATTATCGATGTGACAAGCGGTGGTCGCAAATTAAAAATTGGAATCGTCAATATCCCTGCTTTCTATAGCGATTTTGAAGGACGCTTGGAAGGCGAAAAGAACTACACCAGCACCACACGCGATGTACGCAAACTTCTCCAGGAACTCGAGGCCGAGCACGTGGATGGTGTGGTGATCGATTTGCGCAATAACGGTGGCGGTGCACTGGATGAGGCCACAAAGCTCACCGGCCTATTCATACCTCATGGCCCGGTCGTTCAAATTCGTGATACTAGCGGCGGCGTGGAAGTCGACGACGATGATGACAGTAGCATCGTCTATACCGGTCCGCTGATGGTACTGGTTAACCGTTTCACTGCATCGGCTTCAGAAATCTTCGCCGCAGCGATACAGGATTACCATCGCGGCCTGATCGTCGGGTCCACCACTTATGGCAAGGGTACAGTCCAACGGCTTATCGATCTGAACCGATTTGTACCCGGAAACCAGGATGTCGGGCAACTCAAACTCACGGTCGACAAATTCTATCGGGTAAATGGCGCTAGTACCCAGCGCAAAGGTGTGTTGCCCGATATTATTCTGCCTACGCCTATTGATCCTAAGGAATTCGGTGAAGAGACCGAGGATGATGCCCTACCATGGGATCAGATCGCATCAGCTGACTACACCCCGCTGCATCTAGATCTTACCGCAGCACTGCCTAAGCTCACTAAGCTCCACGAGGATCGCATCGTGGATAACCCTGAATGGACACTCTTCCTTAAAGGTATTCAACTATTGGAAGCCGAGCGAAGCGCTAAATCGGTGACACTGTTGTTAAGTGAACGTGATAAATTGCAGACCACACGTGACGATGAAAAGTTGAGGCTAGCTAATTCCTGGCGCAAGCTCAAAGGCCTGCCTCCCGCGAAAAGCTTGGATGAGGCCTATAAACTGACAGGAAAAGACAAAGTGTCTCCAAACGACGAAAATCCCGGGGGCGACAATGACAATGGTGCCAGTGTCCTGGTACCCGATGTTTTACTGCAGGAAACTGCCAACATCATTGCGGACATGGCGATTTTGAATGTCGGCAGTATGCCAAACTCACCGGCGACAGCTGTTAGTAAATAGAATTTAATCTGTTAGAACTGCCGATTTAGGTTTTGCCTCCTGAGCAGGAGGCATGAGCAGGATGCTTTGGATATCCCAATAATTTTGCCGCAGGATATTGACACCCAGCGGCTGGGCTTCGGCATCAATGGTGGGTGCGGTCTGGGACGGTAACGAAATGTAATCCAGACAAGACTCTTCCGGGACTGAATCTAGATCGCTTGCATAGGTTGCGTTGCGACGCAGATGTTCCACGCGGAAACGGAGTTTTTCCGGCCGCGTCTTGTCTCCACGTAGTTTTACGACCACTTCGTAAACATGGTTACCAATCGTGAGGCAATCATTCAGTAACCCGAAATTTACATCAGAAACGGGTTTGATACCCGCGCTACGTGCCATCTCGGCTACATTGTATTCTCTGAAATGCAGGTATAAATATTGAGCCAGTCCCAGCACCCAGAGATTTACCGTGCGTTTGGATGCAACGTTTATCCCGGGCCAATTCTGCTGTTTTTCGCGGCGCAGCTGTTCCATAGCCGCAAGCAATTCTAATTTACGGCTTTCTATAGGCTTGAATAGTTTGGTTAGCTTATCAATCTGAAACTGGATTTCTGCGCGCTTGCTCTTGTGCCATATTTTTTTTAGATTCGGCAATTGCTTTTGTAATTCGCCCAAGCTGTTTCGTAGATTGCGACGTTCGCGTTCCAACTTATCGAATTGTTGTGCTAGCTCATCTAGACGGCGGCTTCGATCCTTTTCTGTCTGTTCTTCGAATCCGCCACGCTCAACCTTCTCAAAACGTCCAGCGAGTTCTCCGGACAGTATCTGCAGTTGCTGGCGACAAGTATTCCAAACCGCGCGTAGACGATAATAAATGATGGCGCTTTGCCCGCGCTCCGCATCTGCCAGCATCTGCTCAAGATTGGTCAACTGACGCCGCAGTTCTTCATTACTGCTACGCAATTCTACATTATCCACTTTAAGGAGATTGCGCTCGGCGATTACCAGATCCAGTTCACGTTTAATTAAATTGCGGTTTTCGAACAATTCCACAAGCTTAGAATTCTGTTCCAACGCCCCATTGAGCGGTGCCGCATCTTGCGGGTCATCTTTTCTGGTAATGATTTTTTTATAAAGCGCGGCCATACAAAAGTACCCTCAGGTGATACCTTGTTTACTGTGCACCAGTGGCAACGCGTATCTGTGATTCAACAATTTACGCATCACAGCCTCAAGTTGATAACTAACATATAATTTAACATAAATATTGAATGTGTACAGACCATAGCCAACAAAATCACAAAAGCCTCATGCTTCGCCTATTGCGGGGCAACACAACCAGCAGGGATAGGCAATAATTAAAGACGAAGGCGTGGCAGGTGATCGAGACTTTTAATATATACGGCTGGGTTAGTAGTAACACGCGGTTCTTGATTTATCCTGACTAGGGCTGGCTAACAGCTAGTTAGACACGCTGTATTTCATACAAAAATTGAATCCAATGAAGAAAGCCGCAGTCAAGAATGTGCAACAGTATTCACATGCACTATGGTTATTTACATCATATTTCTAGTGAGCAAAATATGATGAATAGTGAAATAAGGAGTTTTTAAAAGCGCCAGGTGCACAAGCGCACTGTCTATCGTAACTGCCAGTCAGTTAACCTTGCGCCCCAAGTTTGTAGAGAAATACTTTAAAATTGGGTGCGGGCGATATTGTCGATGGAACGCTCCTATATCCTGGCTACTTTCACAAGATATATCGCCGCGCACCCTAGCATCCAAATATTTAGATGTTTTAC
>Ga0307374_10000440_pt1 | contig 80478 bp, 65 predicted proteins | sample OX3MG_FD_202532 | JGI IMG/M metagenome (GOLD analysis project Ga0307374, IMG submission 202532) | Soil microbial communities from Risofladan, Vaasa, Finland - OX-3 | ecosystem: Environmental > Terrestrial > Soil > Coastal area > Acid sulfate soil | place: Finland: Risofladan, Vaasa | collected... | reverse complement strand
CGGAATGGTCGGCCCTCAAGAAGATAGAGAAGGGAGCCGCCCTCGAATCGGTCTGCCGCCATTGGGAGAATTCGCCCGACCTTCGGGTCAGGCCCGCTGCCGCGCAAAAATGGTTCAGTCATTGGGTTCGCGCGGGGATCATCGTCATTGGAAGGTAAGATTATGGGATCGTTTTGTAACGCAATCTTTTTGATCGCCGTTGCCGGACCGACACGGCACAGGCCAAGCTTGCTAAGTTGCGGGCCAGACTCTCCCGGTTCGAGCACTTGATTACCTTCGCGCCGCGGTCAACGTAGGCCGGACGAACTCTCGGAACAGCGCGTCGACCTGTTTGGGAGAGAGTGGGCGCGAGCTTTCAAGCCACCACTCGAGCACGAGTACGATACATGGGAGTGGGCGAGTTGTCGGAGTATTTGGGAGTTTCCAAGTGGATGATTTACAAGTACATCCAGAACCGGGAGATTCCCTTCATCCCGTATGGACGGATTATCCGTTTCGACCGATTGGCGATAGACCGGTGGGCGGAGAAACGCGCGGTGCGGAGCTTTAGGTCCGTCCGCTTGCGGCGGCAGTCCGCGGACTGGATTGAGGCCGGCGGCCCGGCGGACATCTTTTTGGACGGCCCGGATGAGCCGCTGGATTTGGAAGTCCGGTGGAGCCGGATAGTGCCGTCGCCGCTCGCCTGTCAAATCAGTTAAGGATGTTACCGAAGGAGTAGCCGTCATCGGCCGTTCCTTTTTTCTTTTTGATGATATGAAAGCGCTGCGCTAACACTGCGCTCAAAAATTGCGTTTTAGCGGATATGTCTATTTATCTATAATCATTACACGTAAATTAATTTTGGAAGGGTGCGTGAGCGGTTGAAACGACCAGTCTCGAAAACTGGCAAGGGCGCAAGCCCTTCGAGGGTTCGAATCCCTCCCCTTCCGCCGGATTTCCGTCCGTGCCGCGCTTTAGCGGCCCAGTTCCGTCAGGCACTCGTCCATAATCGCCAGGCCCGCGTCGACGTCGTGCGCGGTCAGCACCAGCGGCGGCGCCACGCGGACCACCGACTGCCCGCAGGAGAGCAGCAGCAGGCCCTTCTTGAACGCGGCCAGCTCAAGCTTCGCGACCAAGTCATGGTCGGGCTCCTTGCTCGATCGATCTTTGACGAACTCGACGCCGATCATGAGCCCTGCCCCGCGCACGTCGCCGATGGAGGGGTGCTTCTGCTGGAGCTTGCGCAGTCCTTTGAGCAGGCGCTCGCCGTGGGCGCGCGCGTTGGCGCAGAGTTCGCTCTCAATGATATCCAGGGTCGCCAGCGCCGCGGCGCAAGCGACGGGATTGCCGCCGAACGTGGTGCCGTGGGAGCCCTGCGGCCAGGTCATCACGCTTTCTTTTGCGATGATGGCGCCGATGGGGAGCCCGGAGCCCAAACCCTTGGCGGTTAAAAGCACGTCCGGGACCACCCCGAAATAATCCGAGGCCCAGAGCTCGCCGGTGCGGCCCATGCCGCATTGGATTTCATCGAAGACCAGCACGATGCCGTGTTCGTCGCAGATTCTGCGCCAGGCCTTGAGGAATTCGGGCTTGGGAAACACGTAGCCGCCCTCGCCTTGGACGGGCTCCATGACCACCGCGGCCACGTCCTTGGGAGAGACGCGGGTCTTGAAGACGTGCTCGGCCTCCGCCAGGCCGTCGATGCCGCGATAGGGGTTATTGTAGGGCAGGTGCGTCACCTCGGGCAACAAGGGCCCGAAGCCGGCCTTATACTTGACCTTGCTGGCCGTCAAGGTCACCGCCGCGTACGTGCGGCCGTGGAACGCGCCGTCGAAGGCGATGAGGTGCGGACGCTTGGTGTGATAGCGCGCGAGCTTGACCGCGCCCTCGACCGCCTCCGTTCCGGAGTTGGTCAGGAACACGCGATGCTTCTCCGGCCCCGGCGCGGACTTGGCCAGGCGCTCGCAAAGCCTGGCCATGCCCTCATAGTAGAAATCCGTGCCGCAGATGTGCAGAAACTTGCCCGCGGCCTCCTGCACGGCGGCGACGACCTTGGGATGATTGTAGCCCGTGGCCGAGACCGCGATGCCGGACATCCAGTCGATGTAGCGGTTGCCGTCGACATCCTCGGCCATGGCGCCCTGGCCTCCGGCCATGACGAAGGGGTATTCCTTGATGTAGGAGGGGGAACTCCACTCCTTGTCGAGCGCGATGACTTTTTGCGCCTTGGGTCCCGGCGGCGGCGTGATAATTTTGGGATAGTCGGTTTTTAGAAACGGCTTGGTCGCGATTTTTGTCGGCATGCCTTTACTCCATGATGGTGCGGCTTTGCTCGCGCATGAACTGCGCGACGTAGTACGGCCCGCAGCCGCCCTTGCCCGTGGAGCCGGAGCCCTTCCATCCGCAAAAGGGCTGCACGCCGGGCCAGGCGCCGGTGGTGGCGCCCGTCTTGCGGTTGGCGTAGCAGACGCCCGCTTCGACGTGGTCGAAGAAGCGCTCGATTTCCTTCCTGTCCTTAGTGAAGATTCCCGCGGTCAGGCCGTACTCGGCTTTGTTGGTTTCGGCGACGGCTTCATCGAGATTCTTCACCCGGCCCACGCTTAGGAAGGGCAGGAACAGCTCGTCCATGAACAGCTTGGAGCCCAGCGGCAGCTCGGCGACGGTGGGCTCGACGAAATGGCCCTTGTCGAAGACGCCGCCCGAAAGCGTCTTGCCGCCGGCGAGGATTTTTCCGGTTTTGGCGGCGAGCGCCGCGGCCTCCTCGAAGCGCTGGACGGCCCGTGCGTCGATGACCGGGCCGAAATAGACGTCTTTTTGCGTCGGGTCGCCCTTGACGATGGCCGCGGTTTTTTTGAGCAGGCGCGCGAGGAAATCATCCGCGATTTTTTCATCCAAGTAGACGCGCGAGCAGGCGGAGCACTTCTGGCCCTGCAGGCCGAAGGCGGACTTCATGACGCCCTCGGCGGCCATGTCCAGGTCCGCGGAGGCGCAGACCACGGCCGCGTTCTTGCCGCCTAGTTCCATCAAGACGGGCTTGACCCAGTCCTTGCTGAACTCATGGAAGATGCGCAGGCCCACGGCTTTGGAGCCGGTGAAGACCACTCCGTCGGCCAAGGGATTTTTCCAGAGCGCCTCACCGACGGCGGCGTCGCAGGGAAGATAATTGAAGACCCCCGGCGGCACGCCCGCGTCGCGGCAGCATTCATAGAGAAATATCCCGGTCCAAGGCGTCGTCTTCGCGGGTTTGTAGACGACCGTGTTGCCCGCCAAAAGCGCGGCCGAGGACATGCCGGTGGAAAGCGCCATGGGAAAGTTAAAGGGCGCGATGCAGACGAAGACCCCGAATGGCCGCAAGACCGAGACGGCGTTCTCGTTGGGCATGAGCTTGCCCATGGTCTTGACGAAACCCTGGGCCTCCTCCATCTGCCGGGAATAGTAGTCGATGAGATCCGCGGATTCCTCGGCGTCGCCCATGGCTTCCAAGCGGCTTTTGCCGACCTCCAGGCTCATCACGGCCGCGATGGAGAACTTGCGCTCGCGGATGAGCGCCGCGGCTTTGCGCAAAATCGCCACGCGCTCCCGCCAGGGCCGTTTGCCCCAGTCCGCTTGGGCGCGGCGGGCCGCCTTCATGGCCTCATCGGCATGCGCGGGCGCGGCCGATGAGAATTTGCCGAGCAGCCACTCCGAGTTGATGGGCGAGCGGACTTCAAGAAGTTTACCCTCCGTTTGGACGGCCTTGCCGTTGATGTAAAGAGGGTGGACGGCTCCGAATTCTTTCCTGGCCTTGGCCAGAGCCTCGTCGAAAAGGCGGTGGAACGCGCCCATGTCGGCGTTTGAGGAGGTGTAGGTAATTTTAAAGTCTTTCGGCGAAGCGGCTGCGGTCATGCGGTCCTCCCTGCGGCTTTGATTTGATCCAGGGTCTTTGGCCAAGCCTTGGAAAACAGCGACACGATGTCGTCGATTTCACCTTCTGTGATGACGAAGGGCGGGGCGATGAGGGCTAGGTCCCCGGCGCCGCGCCACTGCCCGTAGTTGGGCCAGACGACGAGGCCGGCCTCGCGCGCGTTGTCCGCGAAGCGCTCCGCGACCTTGAGTTCCCGCGGAAACGGCGTTTTTTCGGCCTTGTCCGCGACGAACTCCACGCCCGCGAGCATGCCGATGCCGCGCACGTCGCCGACGCCGGGCAGGCTCTTAAGCGCGGAGAGCTTTGTCTGCAAAACGGCGCCCACGGACTCGGCCCGCGCGACGAGCTTGTTCTTCTTGATGTAGCGCACGGCGGCCAAGCCCGCCGAGCAGATGGAGGGCGCGTGCGAAAAAGTCTGCGCGTGGTTGAACGCGCCCGAGCCTTGTTTGATGGCGGCGTGCACCTGGTCAGAGGCCGCGACCATGGAGAGGGGAACGTAGCCGCCGCTTAAGCCCTTGCCCATCGTCATGATGTCGGGGCGGACGCCGTAGCGCTCGATGGCGGTCCATCGGCCGGTGCGGCCCGCGCCGCAAAGCACCTCGTCCGCGACGAAAAGCACCTCGTTGGCGTCGCAGATGTCCCGGATGCGCCGGTAGTAATCCGGCCTGGGGACCGAGGCGCCCGTGGAGGAGCCGCCCACTGGTTCCGCGATGAACGCGGCCACGCTGCCGGCGCCTTCCTTGAGAATCGCGTCCTCGAGCGCCGAGCCCGAGCAGGCCGGGCAATCCGGCGCGCCTTGGCAGCCGCAGCGGTAGGGATAGGGCGCGGGAATCATGGGCACGGGCACCAGCCAATCGCCGTAGAGCACTTTGTAATGCCCGCGCGCGGAAGCGGAGAGAGCCAGAAGGGTGTTGCCGTGATAGCCCGGCGCGCGGGCGATGATTTTATGCTTGCCCGGCTTGCCGCGCTCGGCCCAATATTGCCGGGCCATCTTGAGCGCCGCCTCGACCGCTTCGGAGCCGCTGGAAAGAAAATAAAATTTGCTGAGGCTCTTGGGCATGAGGCCTGAGAGCTCCTCGGCGAGCTCCTCGGCGGGCCCGTTGGTGAAGGCCGTGCCGTTGACGTAGGCGACCTGCTCCAGCTGCTGTCCCACGGCCTGGGCGATTTCCTTGACCCCGTGGCCGAGATTGGCGACGAAGGCGCCGCCGCAGGCGTCGAGGTAGCGCTTGCCCGCGGCGTCCGTGAGCCAGCAGCCCTGTCCCGACACGATGCGGGGCAGCGGCTTTTTCAGCGAACGATAAAAAACCGAAGTTGAGGCGCTCATAGTTGAAGGACATGGTTATTGTAGAAAATCTTGCGCCTGCGCGAAAATAACGCTATAATCATTCCGATTTACGGATGCCAGACTGCCTGTTCTGCAAAATTATCCAGCGCTCGATTTCCGCGAAACTTGTGTTCGAGGACGGCGACGCGGTCGCTTTCGAGGACATCAATCCTCAGGCGCCCACGCACGTCCTGATTGTGCCCAAAAAGCACATTCCGGGATTGGCGGACACGTCGGACGAGGACGTGGAGCTTCTGGGCCGGCTGCAGAGGACGGCGGCGGCGCTGGCGGCGCGATTGGGGCTTTCGGGCGGGTTTCGTCTCGTGGCCAACAACGGCCGCGGGGCGGGGCAAACGGTGGATCATTTGCACTATCATCTCCTGGGCGGCCGGGCGATGAAGTGGCCTCCGGGCTGAAAACAGGCGCGCAAAGGGGTGATATAATTTCATGGTTTTTGTGAAAGTGCGGGAAGGAGAACCCATCGATGAGGTGCTGCGGCGCTTCAAGCGCGAGTGCGAGCGCAACGGCGTTCTGCGCGAAATCAAACGGCGCGAGCGCTACATACCTTCGGCCTTGAAGCGGAAGATGAAGGCGGCCGAAGCGATGCGCAAGCGGCGCCGCTCGATGAGGCGACGCCGGCGGGTCTAGATGGTATCAGCCTATCCGCGGCGGCATCTGTGCCGGGCCCGATGGGTCCCGGCCTAAGGCTTTTGCCGCCGGCTGTTATGGGGCTAATTCCTCCGGAAGTTCTGGAGAACATCCGTTCCCGGATCGACATCGCGGAGGTCGTGGCTCAGTACGTTCCCGATCTGCGCCTTTCGGGGCGCAGCTTCAAGGGGCGTTGCCCGTTTCATCAGGAGAAGACGCCGTCGTTCCACGTCAACGCGGAGCGGCAGGCGTTTCACTGCTTCGGCTGCGGCGTCGGCGGCGACGCGTTCGCCTTCCTGATGAAAATCGAGAATCTGAACTTCTCGGAGGCGGTCGAGCGCCTGGCGGAGCGCGCGGGCGTGCCGGTGTCCTGGACCAAGGAGTCTTCCGGCGCCGGTTCGCAGGAGCGCCGGGCTCTTTTGGAGGCGCTGGCCTTCGCCGCGGATTTTTACCGCGACTGCCTCCTGAAGTCTCCGCGCGCGGAGACGGCCAGGAATTACCTGGCCTCGCGCAAGGTTTCGGAGCAAGCCTCCGAAGCGTTCCGGCTGGGCTACGCGCCGGGCGGCAGCGAGTTTTGGGCCGCGGCGGAGAAGAAGGGCTTGGCGCGGGAGGTTCTGGCCACGGCCGGTCTCGTCGCAGTCAAAGACGGGCGGCCGCGGGATTATTTTTTCGATCGGGTGATGTTCCCCATCCGTGACGCGCGGGGCGCGACGGTGGGCTTTGGGGCGCGGACTTTGGGCGACGGCGAGCCAAAGTACTTGAACTCGCCCGAATCGCCCGTGTTCAGCAAAAGCCGGGTGCTTTACGGCTTATGGGAGGGATTGAATGTCGTTCGAAAAGTGCGCAAGGCGATTTTAATGGAAGGCTACATGGACGTCATCGCCGCTCATCAGCACGGCTTTCCCATCGCCTGCGCGCCCCTGGGGACGGCCCTGACGCCGGAGCAGGCTGCCCTGCTCCGGCGTTACGTCCCTACCGTGGCTCTAGTTTTCGATTCAGACAAGGCCGGACAGGCTGCTGCCGTGCGCGGCTCTACCGTGATGTTATTGTCCAAGGGACTTTCTGTGCGTATGGCCATGGTGCCCACAGGCAAGGACCCGGACGAGTTTCTCAATGAATTCGGCGGCAAGGCTTTCAAGGACGAATGCTTGGCCAAATCTGAGAGTCCGGATCAATTTCTGCTGCACAGGCTTTTGGCTACGGCTGGTAAGCCGATTTCACGCGAGAAAAAATCATCCATCGCCAAAGAGGTCCTGGCCTTGATCGCCAAGGTCCCGGACGAGATTTTAAAGAGTGAATGGATTGAGCGCTTGGCCCAGGCGCTTGATATTTCCAAGGACGTGCTGTTCAGGGAAATGATCCGGCCCGGGGGACTGGCCAAAATGGGCGGTCGCAGTCAGGAAAAAGCGCCCGCGGCGGAGCCCAAGGCCGTTGCGGCCGCTTTTTTCCCCTTGGAGGACGCGCAGCTTCTTCGGCTGGTTTTCGAGAACGTCGGGCCGTCGGCGCCGGCGCTGGCCGAGAACGATTTTGTCTCCGACGCCGGCCGCAGCATTTGGCGGGCGTTCGAGCGGGTGAGAAGCGAGCCGTCTTGGCCGGCGCGGCTTTTGGAATCCCTGGAAGAAGCCGAGCGGTCGTGCGCTTCCGGGCTGTTGGTGGAGGATAAAAAGAGCGCCGATTCCGGCAAGGCGCTGGAAGTCCTGCTGGCGCGGCGGCGGGCGCTCAGGCGCTTGCGGGAAATCGAGCCGCAAATCCGCGAGATGGGAGATGGGAAGCGCCCCAAGGACGCGGCCCTGCAGGAAGAGTATTCGCGCCTTCACTCGGCGACGAAAAGGCGCGGGAATTAGAGCTTAGGATAGGAAAGGATTCATCCACATATGGCCATACCATCAAGTCAAGCGATGCGCAATCTAGTCGATTTAGGGAAGGAGCACGGCTATCTCACTTTGGAGCAGATTAGCCGTTCCTTATCCATGGCGAACATGAAATCCGAGGAAGTCGACGATCTCATGTCCACCCTCGAGGATTTGGGCATCGAGGTCGTTGATAGAAAGAAGCCCGCGGCGCCCTCTTCCGGACGCGAGCGTTTTTCGGAGGAATGGAGCTCCGTCTCCGACGTATCCAACTCCATCCGAATGTATCTTTCCGAGATGGGGCGCGTGCCCCTCTTGAACCGCGAGGAAGAGGTGACGCTGGCGCGCAACGTGCGCGAGCGCGAAAAGGAGCTGCGGTTCCTGGTTTTGGAATCGCCCATCACGATGCGGGAAATCCGCAACTGGGAGACCCTCATCGAGCAGCAGGAGATGACGCCCAAGGAGCTCATGCCGCGCGGCCGCAAGACCGCTTCCGAGCTTTCCGGCATGCGCCGGCGCATGAAGATCGTGGCCCAGTTCATCGCCAAGGCCGAAAAAGCGATGCAGCGGATTCGCGAGAAACTTAAGAACCAGAAGCTTTCCCCGGCCGCGCACTTGAAGCTCAATAAGTCGATGGAGAAAATCAACAAATCGGTCATCGCCAAAATCATCAGCCTCAACTTGAACCAGGAAAAGATCAAACGCCTGACCAACCGCATCAAGAATTACGCGGCCAAAATCCGGCAGTGCCGGGACGAGCTCAAGCGTTACGAAGTCCGTTATGGAACCTCGTACGAGGAATTAGCCCGTTATTATGCCGCGGTGAAAAAGGGCCGCATGAAATCCGAGGCGTTTAGGACCAAGACCGGCTACGCGCCGTCGGCCGTGGAAGCGGCCTTGGAGAACATGCGGGGCATCGCGGAGCGGCTGGAGCATTTCCAGAACAACCTGCCCATTGCCTTGGACCGTTTTCTGGAGCTCGACGACAAGATCGTGGCTTTGGAGGAGACGATTCTGGGCGACAAGCTCAAGCTTATCAAGGCCAACCTGAGGCTGGTCGTCTCCATCGCCAAGAAGCACGTCAACTCGAACTTGGAGCTCTCCGACCTGATTCAGGAGGGGGGGCTGGGCCTCATGAAAGCGGTCGAGAAGTTCGAGTATAAGAGGGGCTTCAAGTTCTCCACCTACGCCACGTGGTGGATCCGCCAGTCCATCAACCGCGCCATCGCGGATCAGGCGCGGACCATCCGCATCCCGGTCCACATGAAGGAGCTTATTTCCAAGCTCTCCAAGGTCACGCGCAAGTACCGGCAGGAATACGGGCGCGACCCCATGGTGGACGAGTACAGCCGGTCGCTTCACATCTCCATGGACAAGGTCAAGAACGTGCTCAAGATCATGCAGGAGCCCGTGTCCTTGGCCACGCCGGTGGGCGAGGACGAGGACTCCTATCTCGAGGACTTCATCGAGGACAAGGGCGGCCAGGCGCCGTCTTATTCGGCGACCGACTATTTGCGGCGCAAAGAGGTCGAGAAGGTGCTTTCGACCTTGACCGATCGCGAGGCGAAAATCGTCAAGCTCCGCTTCGGGCTTGATTCGGGCTATCCCCGGACCCTGGAGGAAGTCGGGCGTCTTTTCCGCGTGACCCGGGAGCGCGTTAGGCAAATCGAGGCCAAGGCGATTCGCAAGCTCAGGCACCCGTCGCGCAGCAAGCCGCTGCGGGACTACCTCGACTAGGCTCCCCTATGGCGGAGCAGGACGGGAGCAGGGAATGGCTGCTGTGGGTGGCCCTGCTATTCTTGGCTTTCGCGGCGGGCGGGCTCATCGCCAACCGGAAGAGACTTTCTTGGCCGCCGGATTTCTCGGTTTTTACCGGGCTTGGCGGCTCCAAAACCGAGCTTGATTCCTCGGTGCCAACCACCCAGACGGACGTGGGCTTTATCCCCGCCGTCCGCATCAGAGTCAAGCGCCCCTCGCGTCGTTACTAAGGCGGGCCACGCGCGCGGCGAGGGTTCGGCGGGGTGCTGCTGGCTACTACTGCTGGTTTAGGCCGTTCGCGGCCTGTTCCGCGGCTTTGAATGCCGCTGGAACAGTTTGATTAAGCCCCGCCGGACCGTAGTGGCCCGAGGGCGCGGGAATCGTGGCGGCTTGTTTTTTCAAGGCGCTGGCGGCCGCGACTCTTCGTGCGTTGGCTTGGGCTTTGGAGTCGGCCTGGGCGGCGGAGCGCGCGCCCTGTTCGGTCGGAGAAAAATCGGAAACGGTGCTTCCGAGGGCGTCCCCCAAGGCGTCCGCGTTTTGCAGGGAACTGTCGTCCGCCGTTGTTCCCGCCGTTGCCTGGTTTCCGGCGGCTTTCTTCGCGGCCTGCGTTCGCGCCGCTTGGCACGAGGCGGGGACTTGTTCGCCGCCCTGGCCGCCCGGGTTCGCGGCGCTAGCGGCGGCGCAGGGATCGGCGCCGCCTTGGCCTGCGATAGCCATCAAAAAATCTTCCACGGAAGGCGATCCATTCGAGAGGTCTTGGCCGGCAAGCGCGCCGCACCAAACGGTGGAAGCGCTTAAGGACAAGGTGAAGACCGTTGCCGCCGCGATTTTGAGGTTCATTGCCGCCGCTCTCCGCGCTAAGTATGGCCGGGAAAGGCGGTTTGCGCAAGGGGTCTAAGGACCCAATTTGATTAGGACCAAAGGTCCTATGGTGTTCTAGGCCTAAAGACCTAGGCCCTTTTTCTTGACAGGCCGGGGGTTTTGGGGTATACTCCTTTGCGCTATACCATACGCCGCTCGATATAGTGTTTTTCCCTTAAATATCATTCATCCATAAATAGAGCGGCAAAGGGGGTATAGCATGACAAAGGAAATGAAAAAAACCGGAACCGCGGGCTTCACGCTCATCGAGTTGATGATCGTGGTGGCCATCATCGGCATCTTGGCGGCCATCGCCATCCCGAAGTTCGCGGACCTCATCCGGGAGTCCAAGGAAGGCGCCACCAAGGGCAACCTCGGCTCCATCAGGTCGGCCATGAGCATCTACTACGGCGATCAGCAGGGAGTCTATCCGACGGCGATCAGCTCGCTGACGGAGAACGGCAAGTATCTGACCGCGATTCCGAGCGCTCAGACGCCGCCGTATCACGCGACTGCATCGACCGAGGTGGACGCATCGGCTGTGACCGACACCGGCGAGTGGTTCTTCGACAACGGCTCGGGCGACACCAACTACGGAACCGTGCTGGTGGACTGCACGCACACCGACACGGTCGGCAACACCTGGTCCACCTATTAATTCTAGGCGGTCCTAACAAGCAATAAAGCAGGGGCTTCCCCGGCGGTTCGGGGGGAGCCCTTGCTGTTTTTATAAAAAATAAATGACGCGCCAAGAGCCGGGCTTCACGATCATGGAGTTGATGATCGTGGTTTTCATCATCGCCCTCTTGGCGGCCATCGCCATCCCCAAATTCGCGGACTTGGTGCGCCGCTCCAACGAGGGCGCGACGAAAGGCAATTTGGGGTCCATCCGATCGGCGATGACGGTATATTACGGCGATTCGCAGGGGAATTATCCGCGTCGGATAGCGGATTTAACCGCCAACGGAAAATATCTGTCTCTCGTGCCCACGGCGAAAACCCCTTATTATCACGACAATTCGTCGGCCGAGAACGACGCCTCCTCCATCGGGGACTCCGGCGGCTGGTTTTTCGACAACGGACCCGGCGATCAAAACTACGGGACGGTGCTGGTCGACTGCACGCACACGGACAGCGCGGGAAACTCCTGGAATGCTTATTGACGCGGCGGTTTTTTGGCTGGGCGCCTGCCTGGGAAGCTTCCTCAACGTCGTCATCTGCCGGCTCCCCAAAGACGAGTCCGTGGTCCGGCCGCGCTCGCATTGTCCGGGATGCGGCGTCCTCATCTCTTTTTACGATAATGTCCCGATTTTGAGCTGGATTTTTCTGCGCGGCCGCTGCCGCTCGTGCCGCGGAAAAATTTCAGCGCGCTATCCGGCGGTCGAGCTTTTGATGGCGGGGTTGTGCCTGTCGTTGTGGCTGCGCTGGGGAAACGGCCCCTGGGTTTTCTCGGCCAGCCTGGCTGCGGCCGGGCTCACGGCCGTTGCTTTTATTGATGGAGACACTTTCCTCATCCCCGATGAGCTTTCTCTGGGCTTGTGCGCCCTTGGAATTGGGATTTCCGGCGTTAATCCGCTCCTGGCCCAAGAGTCCTGGCCCTGGCGGGCCGCCGCAAGCGCCGGCGGGGCGGCCTTCGGCTTCGCCCTATGCTGGGGCATCGCGGCCTTAGGCGAGCGCCTGTTCAAAAAAGAAGCCATGGGCGGGGGCGACATCAAGCTTTTGGCGGCCATCGGCGCGTGGAGCGGCGTCCTGGGCGTGTTTGACTGCGTCCTGATCGCGTCCTTTGCCGGCGTTCTCTACGGCGGGACGCTGATGGCCCGGAGAAAGCTTAAACGGGACGAACCGATTCCCTTCGCCCCCTTTCTCGCTTTGGGCGCGATCGCTAATTTCTTTTATCTACTGCCCTGGGGCTTTCCTTTCCTGCGCTAGGCCGGGCTGAGGGCGGGGGCCTGAGTTCAATCGGTAAAGCCAGGCGCGCACGGCGGGCGCCTGCGGATTTTCCGGCGCCAGCCGCAGGTATCGTTTCCAGTAGCTGCGGACGCAGTCGAAATTCGAGGTGATCAGGCAAAGGCGGCCGGCATCGAATTGCGCCAAAGCGTCGGCGGGATTGAGTCGGGCCCCCGTTTCAAAATCCGACAACGCCGCCTTTGCGCCGCGATTCTTCTTTTCATCGCATAATCCCAGGAGAACCCAGGCATCGGAGGATTGCGGATCGCGGCGCAGCGACTCGCGCAGCAAGCCCCTGGCTTTCGTCGTTTCTCCGCGGGAAAACTCCAGCCGCGCCATATTGTAGTAGGGATCGGCTAAATTCGGATTGAGGGAGGACGCGCGCTCCAAATCGGCGGCGCCCTGAGCGGACTGGCCTTCCGAGGTTAAATCGCTCCCCAATCCATCCCAGGCTGGAGCGGATACGGGATTGCAGGCAACGGCCGCGCGATCAAAGCTGAGAGGGGAGCCCCATACGCGATTCCGCTCTGAGAGCAAGAGCGCGTAGACCGCGCAAAGGCAAATAAGCCCGGCATGAGAGAGCCGAGGCGCTATTTTTTTAGTTTTCCAATAAAGGAAGCCCCATCCCGCGGCGAGACCGATGGTGGGCCAGTATAGAAATCGCTCGGCTCCCAGGGTGTCGAGGGGCAGGATAAGATTCGAGGTCGGCAGAAGAAAAAGGCAGGGCGCCAGAAGCCAGAAACCTAAAGAGCTTCTTTTTTTAACGATTCCCCATGCCGCGGCGGCGAAAAGAGCGGCGACTGAAAGCAGGATAGGCCAAGCGACAATAGATGCGGGGCTTGAATCGGGAATGAGTGGGCGCGAATAATCCGTGCACAGGCCCGTCCCTGTCAGACTGGGCCAAAGATAATGCGTGAGGCTGAACCGTGCGAAAGTCAGCGCCGCGATCAGCCGTCCATCCTGAAAATAAGGCGTGCCGCCGTGGAATGGGGCGGGAAGGACCATCATCCGCGGCGTCAGGGCCATGGCCGTCATGAGCCAGAGACCGCTTTGACTGGCCCGGCTTCCTTTCTCCCATGGCTTTCGATGGAAGAAAACCCAATCGTTGGCGACCATGAAGAGCGGGAACATGACGGAGGATTCTTTGGTCAGAACGGCGGCGGCGTAGAGCGCAAGCCCCAAGGCCAGGCCTCGTTCGGCCTCCTCTTCCAAGGCAAGCCAGGCCGAGAGAAGAAAAACCGCGGAAAGCACTTCCGAGCGTCCCACCAGGAGCCCGACGGCCTCGGCGTGAATGGGCATGACGGCATAGACAAGCGCGCCGGCCAGGGCCGCGTCGGGCCCCATTTTTCGCCTTAGAATTTCCCAGAGAAGCAGGCAGACTAAAAGATGGAGCAGGATGTTTCCCAGGCGCATGGCCCGGGCGGAAAATCCGGTGATAAAAGTCTGAGCCAGAAAACTCAACATCAATACCGGCCGGTATTCCTGCACTTTGGCGTCGTCGCCGTCGATTGCCTGCCAGTAGCCCGTGGACAAAAGATGGGCAATTCCCGCCGATCCCTCGTGCAGGAAGGGGTTGTCCGCGATGAGGTACCGGTCATCATAGACGAAAGCATTGCTTTTTAGCGAGGAGCCGTAAGCCGCGAAGACGGCCAAGGCCAGAATGGCCAGCGCGCGCAGTTGGGACCGCTCAAATAACGCGGTCATGATCGAAGAACATAGATGCGGCTATGCTCGACTGGATTGCTGTAGATCACGCGAAACATCGTTCTGTCATTTAAATCTCGCCGGATGCCTCCGAGAGTTTCCCGGACGGCGGCTGTTTGACCCATTGTCAATCCAAGGTCGAGTCCGTCCTGCCAAAGGATGAACCGGATGCGGTATTTTTTCATATCTCCGGCCAGCTCGGCGGCGGAGACCCGTCCGGGGAGAGGCAGACTCGGGCGGCGCGCATAGAAACCGTCTCGGACATAGAGCGCGCTTGCGACGACGTCTTGCGGACGGCTGTGCGCGCGCAGCCAGCCGTACGTTTGCGCCAACTCGACTTCGGACCAGGAGGTGCCTTCGATCCAGCGCGGCGATTGAAAAGCGGCTTGGCCCGCCAGAAGCGCAAGCAGGAGAGGCGCCGCCCAGCGGCGTTTGAGCGCCGCCGCCGCGGAGTCCAGAAGAAAGGGCAGGGGCACGAGCAGATAACGATCATAGCGCCAAGGCCAGATGAGATGGAGAGCGATAAAGCCCGCTAAAATCCAAACGGCCGCGTCGGTCGGGCGCCGACGCAAGGTGCGGGCCGCGCCAAAGGAAGCTAAAATGCAGAGACCCGCTCCCAAAAGGGTTCCTGCCGGTTTCGCCCACATTCGCGGCAGGTACGAAGAACCCCAAGCGCTTAGGTAATAACGGGCGTTTTCCCAGGCGACTCCTGGCCAGAGGCTCCAAAATCGTCCGCCGTAGGAAAGGGAGAGCTCCTGCGTTTTTTGCAGGGCGCCCGCCGCGCGCCAAGACCATAGAGACCACAAGAAAAAGCCGGCCAGGGCCGGCGCGGCGATCCAAAGAGACTTTCTCCAATTTTTCGCGCGAAAAGACTCGGCGAGGGCTCCTGGGAAAAACGCCAGTCCGGAGGAGCGTATTTGGGTGACGGCGAAAAGCAGGAATCCGGAACGCGTTCCGGATTCTGGTTTATCCAAAGAAATAAGAAGAAGGATGGTAAAAAGAAGAAAGGGAGCTTCGCTCATCAGCGTTCCGGCCTGCGACAAAACGATAGGGTTTAAGCCGAAAAGCAAGGCGATGAGAAGGGCGGTCCAGTCGCCTCGCCGCTTTCGAAGCCAAAGCCACAAGACCCAAGGGACGGCCGCGAGGAGCAAGGCGCAGAAACACTGGCAGATTCCGGCGTTCTCGCCGAAAATAAGGATCAATGGGGCCAGCAGCGCCGGAAATCCCGGGTTGGCCATGGTCAACGGCAGGCGCAAGGGGCAGGTTAGGAGGTAATAGTGGCCCAGGGTCAAGGCGCGGGCCGCGATGAAATAAATCAAGTCGTCTTGCTGGCGGCCGAGATATTGCGCCGGAGCGCTGGCCAGGACGGCCAAACTGGCCGCCGAGAGCAAGGGCCAAGCGGGGAAAGAACGGAGTTTATTGGGGAGGCTCAAGGTCGAGAACCGCGGAAAGGGGGGGATTCGAACCCCCGAGGGCTGTTACACCCTACACGCTTTCCAGGCGTGCCGTTTCAACCGCTCACGCACCTTTCCAGTTCTTGAATTATAGCGAACTGGCAAGGCGTTTTCACGGTTATTTCTTTTCCGGCTAACGGCCGCCGAAGCGGATGACGACGCGCTGGCCGGATTCGGAGGAAGGAGAAGATTCCATCGTGATGGCGTCCCGAGGCAGGGAAATATCCGCGGCGAGGGCGGCGCGGAGCGCCTGAGCTTGGGCCGCATCGCCTCCATAAACGGAAATCGCGGCGCTTTTTCCGTAGCTGGCGCGCCTGAACCAATCAGCCGCGGCGCTTAGCAACGGTTTTCCTGAATCGGCAAGAGCGTCGTCCTGCCCTTGGTCCCCGAAAAGCTGTGAGAAGTCCAGGCTCACGGAATACCCGTCCGCGTCCGGATGAACGACGCCGGGAAACTCGATGGTGCGGCCGACCGCGGTCAGGATTTTGGCGCCGTTTGTCCAATGGTAGAGAAGCGAATAGGAGTGTCCCGCTTCAATCCAGGAGCCGTCCATGCCGCGGCCGTCCCAGATCAAGTTATTCGGAGGAATGCCGCGATCCCCAAAACTCCTGATTGATTTTCCCTGCTCGTCAACGATATCCAAGCTCCAAGACCATCCGCGCGCCTTTTTGCCCGCGTTGGATTGCGCGATGGTCGCGGTCAAATCGGCGCGCGCTGGAATCACGATGGCGGGCAGTTCCTTGAGGACGTCGTTCCAAGGCGCGATAAGGCCCTGGGCGTGAAGCATGTCGGGCCGGGCTTGATTCCAGCTTTGGATTTGCGGCGAATCGGTCAGAAGCATGGACTCGTCGGGCTTGAGGGATTTTTGGATGGCGGCATAGGGGTCGGCCTGAAGCGTCAGGGGAGGCTTCGCCAAGCTGGGTTTCTGCTGCTCGTTTCCCTTGATGACGACGTTCTGGAGCACCCCGCTTGAAGCGCTCACGGCGGCGGCGGTTCCGGAGTCTTGCGCCCGCGCGCCCGCGGCCATAACCAGCAGGGCCGCGGCGGCCATGGCGGCGCCGCACATCTTCCCGCCCGGATTATCGGCCATTGCCGTCGGCCTCCGGCGCCGTCGCGTCCGCCGCCCCTTCCTTGGCGATGATGATTTCGACCCGCCGGTTTTGGCGGCGGCCGTCGGCGGTGTCGTTGGACGCGACAGGTCGCGCGTCTCCGTAGCCCGCCGAGGACATGCGCGAGCCGTTTAAGCGGGCTTTGTCCACGAAATAATCGCGAACGGCCTTGGCCCGGGCCCGAGAAAGGCTTAAATTGGAGGGGAACTGCTGGTTGTGAATCGGCACGTTGTCGGTGTAACCCTCGATGAGGATGCGCCGCCCGTCATATTTTCGGAGGACCGCGGCCGCTTCGTCCAGGGTCGCGTAGGCTTCGGGTTTAAGCTGCGCCTTGCCGGTTTCAAAAAGCACCTCCGCGGCCAGAGGAATGACGATGCCGCGGGAAGTTTCCTCGGTCTGGATTTCGGGCATGAGGCTCGGAACCGTTTCCTCCTCGGCCGAAACGACAAGCTGCGGCTTGGCGCTGTTGATGATGACGGAAGCCGCGGGGCTCAGCCCTTCATTTCCCACTTCATCGGTCGCCGAAAACGTCGCGTTGTATTTGCCGTCCGGGAATGGCGCGTGCTTGCCGTTGGTTCCATCCCAGATGATTTGCGCCGGCGGGTATCCCTGCCCGGAAGTTTTCCAGACCACGCTATTGTTTTCCGCGTCGGCGACGGAGAGCCCCCAGGATGCGATATTGGCCGCGGAGCGGGCCGTGTCGCTGAAGAACGCCCGGTCGTTGGACGTGTCTGCGTTGGGGGCGAAAATGGCGGGCTGGACGGAAAGCGTGAGCTGGGGAGGCGCGTCCACGACCCGCACGATTTGATCGGGCAGGACGGATTTATTTCCGACCGAGTCCGCCACGCTCAAGTTGTAGGTGTACGAGCCGTCGGGCACGATTTTCCCCGCGGTGTCTTTCCCGCGCCAGGGCAGTTGCGCGGGGATGGAGCCGCTGCCGGAAAACGCGCGGACGACGCGTCCCTTGTCGTTCTTGATATTGAGCGTCCAGGTTCCGACCGGACTCGCGTCCTTGTAGGAAAGGGCGAAGTTCGTTTGATTAATCGTGCCTTTGGGGGCGAAAAGAATGGGCGCGGCCTTTGCGTTGATTTCGGGCGGCGTGTTGTCGACTTGAATGGGCTCGGGCGCGGTGGAGTTGCGGTTGCCGGCCAAGTCCACGACGCCGAAGACATACCGGTATATCCCGTCTGAAGCGACGCTTTTATCATCCCGCTCTCCGCCCCAAAGCAGGGACGCCGGGGGCTGCCCCTGGCCGGAGAATTCGCGGATGCGAATGTCGCTGGCGTCCACGATGTCCAGGGTCCAGCTCGAGATTTTATTGAAGGAATGAGCGCCGAGCGCGAAAGATACGGCGTCCATGATCCCGTCGGCATTGGGCGAGAAATCGGGAAGGCTCGGCTGCGCGGAAACCTGCGGCAGCCCCGCGCCGACCGTGACCATCTTGGGGGAGAGCGTTATCGCGTTATGGGCCACGTCCTGGGTCCAGAAAACGCAGGAGTAGTCTCCGTCCGGAACCATCGCGCCGGAATCGGAGGTCCCATCCCATCCCAGTTCGCCGTTTAAAGCGCCCTGGCCCGAGAATTTCCGCACCGCCTTGCCCTTGGAATCGCTGATGGTCAGCGTCCATGCATCCACGTCCGAGGCGTCCTGCTCGCCGATTTGGAAGTTGGCCTGCTTTTGATCGCCGCTGGGTGAAATCAATGTCGGGGAGACCGCGATTTGCACGACCGGCGGCGTGGTGTCTATTTGCGCGGTCTGAGGCGCGGTGACGGCTTTGTTGCCCGCGGCGTCGACGGCGGTCAAGGTGTAGGTGTATTTTGCGTCGGGAAGCTGGTTTCCGGAATCGTCCTGCCCGGCCCACTCAATCTCGTGAGGCGGCGTTCCTTGGCCGCGGAAGGCGCGCTTTAAGTTTCCGGCGTCATCGCGGATTTCCAGAGCGTAGCCGGCGACGCCGTTTTCGTCCTTCGCCGAAACGGCAAAGACGCCGCTGTCGTTGAACCCGTCTCCATTAGGCGAGATAAGCCAGGGCTTCAAGGCGATGGAAACCTGCGGCGGCTTGGTGTCGATGATGGCGGTCTTGGGAATGGTCAGGGCGCTGTTGCCGGCTTGGTCGGAGCTCAGAAGGGAATAGGTATAGGCTCCGTCCGGAAGTATTTTACCGTCCGCGCCGCTGCCGTCCCAGGGAATCTGCAGGGGCGGCTCGCCCGCGCCCGCGAAGGTTCGGACAATCTGCCCCTCCTTATTCTTAATGGAAAGTTTCCAGGTTTCGATGATCTTGTGGCCCGGCGGCGGCTGAATATCGAAAGCGACGGACGCGCTGGCGCCGCTGCCGCCCGGCGAAAAAATGGAGGGATTAGCCGTGATTTGCATGGTCGGCTCGGTGCGGTCGATGGTCACGGTTTGCGGGGAGGTGATGGTGGTGTTGCCCGCCAAGTCGCGCACGGCCAAGGTGAAGGAGTATGGGCCGTTGGGCGCCGGGTCTCCGGTGTCGGTGAGGCCGTGCCAGTCTATTTTAGCCGGCGGCATGCCCTTGCCGAAGAAGGATTTAATCGCTGAGTTTCCAATAATGCGCAGCAGCCAGCTGTTCATCCCGTAGGGATCGCTGGCCTGGAGATTGAAATGGGCGACCGGCTTGGCGCTGCCTTCCTCCGGCGAAAAAATATCCGGCTCGACCCGGACCTGGGCGAACGGAGGCTGGCGGCTGCAGATGACCTGCTTGGCCGGCATCACGACATTTTCTCCAGCCAGCGTCGTGACGCTCAGAGTGTAGAAGTAGATGCCGTCGGCGATAATCTCGTTGTTCTCGTCCTTGCCGGCCCACTCCAGCACCGAGGGCGGCGCGCCTTGGCCGGAAAATTTTTTAATCTCCTGCCCGAGCGCGTCGGTGATGGTGAAGCTCCATTGCGAGACGTTTTGCGGGGCCGAGACGGCCAGGTGGAAAATGGCGGTGTCCAGGATGCCGTCGCCGTTGGGGGAGAAGTAGACCGCGTCGGGCGCGGCTTTGATGGCCAGCGGGGCGCTGCCTTGGGAATTATGGGGCGCCGCGAACGCGGGCGCCGCGACGATGATAGCTGAAAGCGCGACGGAGAATAGTTTTTTCATGGGGTCTTTCCTGGTTTCGATGAGGCGGAATCGTTCATGGATTGTATTTGTTCGATTCGCTGCTTCGCCGCTTGAATCACGGCCGGGGAATCGGCGTTCTGCGCCAAATCCCGATAGATCGAGAGGGCATGGGCCCAATCCGAGCTTTTCTCGTAAATTTTCGAGAGATTGATGAGGGCCTGGAGCCTGTAGGGAGAGGAGGCGGGCCGCAGCGGGAGCATGGCTTCCCAAGCCTGCTGCGCGCCGGCCTCGTCGCCCATCTTTTCCTTAACAGAGCCGATGCGGTAGGAAGCCTCGATGAGGGCGTCGCTTCCGGGCGCGGACGCGGCGGTAATTTCCTGCAAAGTTTTAAGCGCGGCGGGGTAATTTTTGCGGTTCTTCTCAATCGAGAAAACGTCCCAGAGCGCCTGCTGGCTTTGCGCCGTTCCGGGAGAGGATTTGAGGTATTCCGCGTAGATTTCCTCCGCGCGGTCGGCGTTGCCGGCGTCCTTGTAGGCCAGCGCCAAGTTGTAGAGGGCCGATTTCGCGTATGGAGCAGAGGGGAAAGCGGACAATAGTTTTTCATAGGCCGCGGCCGCTTTATTGTATTCCTTTAGATTGTAGTGGGATATCCCCGCTTTGAACAGCGCGAGCGGGGCGTCCTTGTCCTGGGGAAAGTTTTGGGCGAAGCGCTCGTAGGCCGATGCGGCGTCCGCGTAGTTTCCCAGGTTGAAATAGCACTCGCCCAGGAAGATTTGCGCCTTGGGTAGCCGGGAATCGTCCGTGTAGTTCACGCTGAAATTCTCGAATTCCTTGGCGGCGTCCGCGTAATCCTTGGCCGCGTAAAGGCGGCTGGCCAGGCGAAAATCCACGGCCGCGGCGGCCGGGCTTTGCGGGTTGTTCTGAAGAAGCCCGGCGTAAAAATCGCGGAAGTTCTCTTTCGCGTCGCGGTCGAAGACCGCTTCGGCCAGGTCCAGGGCTTGCGAGATTTGGCCGGATTGCGGCGCGTTGGTCAAAAGGGCCTTCGCCTGGGCGAGCGCGCCGTCGTCGTCTCCGGTTTGGTAGGCGATTTGGGCCAGCCTCAGGTAGCAAAGGCCGGCCGAGGAGTCCGCGGGCCAGCGGCCGAGAATATCCTGATAGGCCTTTTGGGCGTCCGGATATTTCTGGGCCCGAAAAAGAGTGTCCGCCAGATTGAGGGACGCCTTTTTGGCCTCGGGCGAATCGGGCGCCTGGCTCAAGAGCTGCTGCCAAGTTTTAACGGCGTCGCTGTAATAGCCCAGGTGGTAGAGGGAAATGCCGGCCCGGTAAAGCGCCTCGGGCAGAGCGGGCGAATTCGGGTGCGCGGAGGCGAAGCCCTGGTAGAGATTGACGGCGTCGTTGTAATCTTTTTGAGCGTAGAGGCTGTCCGCGATGCCCAGGTTGTTCACCGCGGCCAAGGTGGACGTCGAGGAACTGAGCATGCTCTGGAGCTGCCGCCTGTCCGCGACGGCCTGCTCCTCGCGTCCTGAAAGCTCGTCGCACCACGCCAAACCGTCCTGCGCGTAGACCGCCGCGGGGCTGTTCGGGTAGACCTTGACGATCATGGCGTAGCGGCTGCGCGCCTCGTCGAGCCGGCCTTGGCGGAGATAGGCCTCCGCCACGATGAGGCGCGAGAGACTTCTCCAGTCGGAGCTTGACTGGGGGAGTTGATCGAGGAGGAACTGGTAGGAAGTCACGATGGAGCCGTAATCTTTCCGGTCGTACTGGAGCTTCAGCATCAAGAAAAGCGCTTCCTCGGCGACATCAGAGCCCGGCGCGGAGTCCACGACGCGTTGATAGGCCGCCAACGCGTCAGGATAGCGCTTAAGCTCAACCAGGCTCTGGGCCTCAATCATGGAAATATTGTTGGCCAGCGGATTGGTGGAATAGAGCGTGACGAAATCTTGGCCGCTTTGCGCCGCCCGGCTGTGGTCTCCCAGGGACTGCTCGGTCCAGGCCAGACGGTAGAGGGCCTCGGGCTTGAGCAGATTCCCGCGGCTGGAATAAAGATCGGAATAAGCGAAAAGCGCCTGGCGGAAGTCTCCGTCGGCGAGGTAGGACTCGCCGATGAAATACCGGGCGTAGGCCGCGTAGAAATCATCCGGATTCTGGGAAATCAGGGAACCGAAGGAAAGACGCGCCTGCCCGTAATCCCCTTTCTCGAAGGCCGCGCCGCCGATGCGGTAAAGGGCGGCCGTCTTGAACCGCGAGAAAGGATATTTTTGCACGAAATCCTGGTACTTCACGATGGCGCCGTCGTAATCGCCGGAGACGAAGAATGAGTCGCCCAGGTAGAACGAGGCGGCCTCCCGCAGGCTCGCGTTCGCGGAGTTCCGCGAGATATCCTCAAAAATCCGCGCGGCCAAAAGAGGTTTTTTCCAAAGCAGATAGGTGCGGCCGAGATAGTAGCGGGCCCGCGGATCCTGATTTTTCGAAAGCAGTTTCTCGGCCCGAGCGTAGTCTCCCGCGTGCAGGGCCAGGATTCCTTGGACGAAGGAAACGCCCTGGTTGTCCATGAAGCTCGGCGCGGCTTCCGCGATGCCTTCCACGGCCTTGGCCGCGCCGGCGAAATCCTGCTGGGCCAAATCCGCGTCGGCCAGGCCCAGGAACGCCAACGGCGCGGCGTAGCTTCGGGGCCACTGATCCGTCACGTCCGAGAATCTTTTTTCCGCCTCTTTCCAATCCTGCAAATCGTAGGCGATTTCTCCCAGGCGGTACGCCGCGCTGGCGCGCAGGGCGTCATCCGGCGCTTTGTCGAGCGCCTTGGAATAATTTTTTTTCGCGGCGTTAAGGTTCCGGATGCTTGAGTCGGGCAGGCTTTCGAAGGCAGGGCCGCCGGCCAGCGGGGACTGCTCCTGCCGGGCCTCGTCAAGGGCGGACTCAAAGAGGCTTTCCCCGATGGCAAAATAGGCGTCGGCGGTCCTGGCGCCGCGCGGATAATTGGAGATGAAATTTTGGAAAGCCTGCGCCGCGGCATCGGGGTCCGCGGCCGAGGCGCGGTAGGCCGCGGCCGCCTGCGCGAAGGCCGCCTGCATTTGGGCGTCCTCGACTTCGTCCGCCGCGCTTCGCCGGGAGGGGGCTTGCGCCAGGAGCGCAAACAAAACGAACCACGCGGCCGATCGGCGCGATTTTCTCAGCGGCATGCCAATGAAGTTTGCCCCCAATACCTAAAAAAAGCAAGGCCTGAATTTTTATCGCGGGGCGGCAGGTTAAACGTCTTTGAGCGCCTGGATGAGCTTGGAGACGCTTTCCTGGGCGTCGCCGTAGAGCATCCGGGTGTTGTCCTTGTAGAAGAGCTCGTTCTCGATGCCGGCGAAGCCCCTGCCCTTTCCGCGCTTCAGGACGATGACGTTCTTGGCCTGCTCGGCGTCCAGTATGGGCATCCCGTAGAGCGGGCTGCCGGCGCGGTGCGCGGAAGGATTGACGACGTCGTTGGCGCCGATGACCAGGGCCACGTCAGCGTTGGAAAATTCCGCGTTGATCTCATCGCGGTCGAAAAGATGGTCGTAGGGAACCTTGGCCTCGGCCAAGAGGACGTCCATGTGCCCCGGCATGCGCCCGGCGACGGGGTGGATGCCGAACTTGACCGTGACGCCCTTGGCCTCCAGCGCGTCCATGAGTTCCTTGACCTTCTGCTGGGCCTGCGCCACGGCCAGGCCATAGCCGGGGATGACGATGACTTTTCCGGCGTAGCCCAGCATCAAGGCCGCGTCGGACGGCTCGATGGACTTGAGGCTTCCCGCGATGTCGCCCGAGTCCTGCTCCGTCGCGCCGAAGCCGCCGAAAAGAATGCTGGGAATGGAGCGGTTCATGGCCTTGGCCATGAGCAGGGTCAGGAGCGAGCCCGCCGCTCCGACCAAAGTTCCGGCTATCATCATGGCGAAGTTGCCTATGGCGAACCCGTCCATGGCCACGGCCACGCCGGTCAGCGCGTTATATAAGGAAATGACCACGGGCATGTCCGCGCCCCCGATGGGGACAGTCATGAGGAACCCAAAGGCGGTCGAGAGCAGGAAGAAGACGGTCAAAATTTCGCGGGAGGGATGAATCGCGCAGAAGGCGCCCGCGGCCACGGCCGCCGCCAGAAGAACCAAATTGGAGGCCTTTTGCAGGGGGTAGACGATGGCCTTCTCGCGCATCCAGCCCTGCAGCTTCAGAAACGCGATGACGCTCCCTGAAATGGAAACGGCGCCGATGATGCCGCCCGCGGCCGAAAACGCCCCCGCGACTCCGGTCGCGCCGCGCAGGAGTTCCAGGGCGCCGATGGCTCCGGCGGCGCCGCCGCCCATGCCGTTGTAGATGGCGACCATTTGGGGCATTCCCGTCATGGCGACTTTTTTCGCCGCGTAATAGGCCGCGCCGCCGCCCAGGGCCATGGCGACGGCCATGAGCGCGAAGTTCCGCATTCCCGGAATGGCGAAGGTGACGGCGATGGCGGCGGCCATCGCCAGGCCGGCGAAGACCATGCCGCTGGCCGCAGTTTGCGGCCGGCTCATTCGTTTTAGCGCCAGGATGAAGGAAACGCAGGCTAAGAGGTAAACGGGTTCGATGAGGATAGAGGCGGACACCGGGCTCTACTCCTTGGCCTTGCAGAACATGCGCAGAATCCTATCGGTGACGACGTATCCTCCAGCGACGTTGGCCGCGGCCAGGGCCACGGCGACAAATCCCACCGCCTGCTCCAGCGGCGTGCGAGCGTGTCCAAGGGCGATCATGGCGCCCACCAGCACGATGCCGTGGATAAAATTGGATCCGCTCATGAGCGGCGTGTGGAGCATGACCGGCACGCGACTGATGACCTCGTAGCCGGTGAAAGCGGCCAAGATGACGATGGTTAAAGATGCCCACATCCCGGTAATCATGCCGTTTCCACTAATTCCCGCGTAGGTTCGTGTGCGACACGGCCTTGGTGAACGAGCAGCGCCGCGGCGAGAATCTCGTCGCTGAAATTTTCGTTGAGAGCGCCGTCCTTGCCGATGAGAAGCTCAAGGAACGCCTGCTGGTTTTTAGCGTAGAGCCGGCTGGAATGAAAAGGAATTTGGGAAGGGATGTTTTCCGGCCCCAGCACGATGACGCCGCCCACGATCGCGGTTTTTCCGGGCTGGGTGAGCTCGCAGTTGCCGCCCGACTCCGCGGCTAAATCCACGATGACCGAGCCCGGCTGCATGCGCGAAGCCATTTCGCGATCGATGAGCCTCGGCGCCTTGCGGCCGGGGATGTTGGCGGTGGTGATGACGGCGTCCGCGCGAGCGACGGCCTCGGCGACCATCGCCCTCTCCTGGGCTTTCTCCTCGGCGGTGAGATCCCGAGCATAGCCGCCTGAAGCCTCGGCGTTAAGCGCGAGCTCGAGAAATTTCGCCCCCAAGGCGCGCACGTGCTCGCCGGCCGCGCGCCGCACGTCGTAGGCCTCCACCACGGCGCCCAGTCTGCGCGCGGTCGCGATGGCCATGAGGCCGGCCACGCCTGCGCCCAAGACCAGAACCTTGGCCGGGCGGACGGTCCCCGCCGCGGTCGTGAGCATGGGAAAAAATTTGGGGGAATGCTCGGCCGCTAAAAGCGCCGCCTTGTATCCGGCCGCGGTCGCCTGGGAGGAGAGCGCGTCCATGCTCTGCGCCCGGGTGATGCGGGGAATGAGTTCCATGGCGAAAGCCGTGATCTGGGCGTCGCGCATGCGCCGGACAATCTCGGAATTGCGGCTCGGGTTGATGAAGGAGACGACCACGGTCCCGGGCCGCATCCAGGCGATTTCCTCTTGAGTCGGGGGCTGGACCTTGAGAACAATCGAGGATTTCTCAAGGAGCGCCCGCCTGGAGGAGACGATTTCGGCTTTGGCCGCGGAATAAAGGGCGTCGGGATAGTAGGACGAAGCCCCCGCGCCGGCTTCCACCAGAACCGCGATGCCTTTTTTGACCAGGGCGCCGGCGACTTCCGGGACAAGGGCTACGCGATGTTCTCCGGCCGCCGTTTCTTTTGGAATCGCTACGATGATGCCCACAAAATCGCCTTGTTTTTTCATTATAGCACATCAAGAAACGATGCTTCTGATTTTGAAAGAATCGGTCCAATCCTTTTTACGTACGGGGCTCAAATTAATTTCAATTTGCTATCATGAATTTGAAAAGCATACTGGACATGAAAACGGGCCGAATGACGCTCCTTTTCGCGCTCGCGGCTGTTGTTTTCGCCGCGGCCGCGCCGCGCGTTTTCGCGCAGGAAGAGGCGGCGGAGGCCCCCGAAGCCGGCTCGGTCTTGACGAATTCTCCGGCCGCCAACGAGGCTCTGGTTCCCGGCGGCGCGGGAGCCGGACTTTCTCCGGATATCGGCGACTTCATGGAGAGCTCCGCGCCGCGAATTCTGCCCGGAGCCTCCATGCGCCGTTCATTCGCGCCGAAATTTTTGCCGTCCTTCGCGGCTTCGCCGAAAACGCCGCCCGCCGCCGCGGCGCCCTCCGCGCCGCAGGCTCTGCCGGAAGTTCCGGCGGCGGTGCCGGCCTCGGTCATGACGGCTCCCGCCGAACCCGTTGCGGCGGGGGCTCCCGCGCAGGCGGAGGGCATTTCTCCGGCGGGGCCTCCGCCGCTGCCCGCCGGCAGTCTTGAGGATTTCCTGGTCAACGCGCAAAACGGCCAAGCGGCGAGCGCGACCCCGGGTTTCCATCCGGCGCGCACGGGCAATCAGCCCTCTTCGGGAAAAGAAGGCAAGTCGTTGCTGCAAAGGCTGCTCTCGCCGCTGGAGCTGCCGGCGGGCAAGGCCGCGGCGGCTTCGACGGGGCAGGCCGCGCAAATGGGCCGCGCGGATTACGACTCCCATATTTTAGGGGGGGCGCCGTCGTCCGCTTCGGGCAGCGCGGAAAACGGCGGCGGCCTGTGGGCCCGTCGACTCCCCGCATCCGTTCCGCCGAAAGCCGCGGGCGCGCCTTCCCCGGCTGCCGATCCGCACCCCAATCAGGTGATGGTGGCGTTGAGCCTGGATTTGAAGAAGCATCCCGGAGAATTTCGCGACGCGTTGGCCAGCCTGTCGAGCACGGCTCGTTTTAAACCCGCGCCGGGATTCGCCGCGGGCGTCCCGGGAGCCGGCATGAACGGAAAAATCGCCGTGGTCGGATGGCTGCCGAGAAACGAGGTGCCGCATTTGTTTTCCGTCCCTTCCGTCGCGCGCGTCCGGGTGGACTGGAATCCCGGCCCGTCTTCCGCGACGGACTTATTGAAGATTCCAGGGGCGTCGGCCCGGATGATCGTGGGGCTGCGCATTCCTGCGGGCGCGGATCCGGCCCGGGTGATCGCGGCGGACTTGCCGCGGCTGCGCATGGAAAGCGGATTTTCCTACGGACGGACCATCGGCTACCGGACAGTTCGGGGTTCCAAAGATAAAGAGCTGATGGTTTCGGGCGACCTGCCCTTGCGCGGCCTCTCCGTCGCGATGGGAGATGCGGACGTCCTGAGCGTAACTCCCGTTCCGCCTCCGGCAATTTCCCGCGCCTCCGCGGGACGCTCTCCCGGAATATCTGGATTTCTTTCTTACGCCGCGGCGCGCTCGCCCGGGCTTTTTGGCCTGACGGCGCTCGCTCTCGTGTTCTCTTTAGCCGGCTTTTAGCCGGAACCATGACCAACGGAAACGGTTTGACTCCTAAGGATATAGGAAGAAAACCATGAAAAAGTTGTCCTTTCTGCTGGCGTTTCTTCTCGGCTTGGCCGGAGGCCTGGGTGGAGAAGCCTTGATTCTCCTGCGCGGCCAATGCGGGCAGATAGAGGCTTCGCTGCGCTCGGACTTCGTCGTTCTTCTGGTGCCGCCGCAGGACGTCGATGCTGACGCCCAAAAAACGCTGGAAGACAATATCCTGGCCTTGCCGGACGTCGAGGACGTGCGCTACGTTTCCAAGAAAGAGGCGCTTGACCGCTTGCAGAGGAAGGACCCCCAACTCGTCGATTCAATCGCCTGGCTGGGAGAAAATCCCCTGCCCTCCGCGTTCGAGGTCCGCCTGTCGCCGCAGGGGTTCGGCCGGATCACGGACTGGATTTCCTCGGCGTCCTCCATTTCGGATTGGTCCGACATCCGGTATAAGAGCGGCGAGGTCAAGGCGATTCTCCAAACCCAATTTTACGGCTATTGGATCGACATGATCTTCGGATTCGGCGCGGCGTTCGTGGTCTTGATGGCGTTTTGCGTTCTTTGGATTTCGCCGCATCATCTGGAAAAAAGGCTCCACACCGTCGCTCCGGCCCTGGTGGCCGCCGCGGGCTGCGTTTGCGGGGCGATTTTGACCCTGGTGACGGCTTCTCCCTTGAGGCTTATCGCCCCCTGGTGGTCGTGGCCCTCCTGGGCAAGCCAAGCGGGACTGGTCCTGGTCCTGGCGCTGGCGGGGTGGTCCCTGTGCGCGGAAACTTCCTGAGCGGGGCGGCGTTGCCGGCGGTCTTGCTGGCCGCTTGGAGCTTCCCGACTCCGGCCTCCGCGTGGTTCGACGCGAAGAAGCGCAAGCTTGATGAGATTCAAAGCGAGCTCAAAGCCGCCCGCGCGCAAATCGTCCTTTACCAGCAAATGGAGGAATCCTTGACGCGCCAGACCCAAAGCCTGGAAGACAGCCGGGCCAAGATTAACGATGAAATGGGCCGGCTCAAGCGCGAATTGCGCACCGCTCGGGCCAATCGGCGGCTGTTGGAAGGCCGCCTGCAGGCCGTGGGCCGCGCTTCCGGCCTGTGGCGGCCTGAAATGCGGTCGGAGCTTCGGACTTACTCCGATGATTTATGGGATCAAAACAGCCGCTTTGGATCGCTGGGCATTTGGCGGGAGCTTCTGCTCCAGCGCGCCGTCATGGAGCAGGCCGCCGTCTTGAAGCGGCTCAACGGCCTTGATAAAGCCGAGGCGCTCGGCAAGAAGCAGAAGCAGCGGGAGGAAGGCCGCATCCTGACCCAAAGGCAGCAGGTTCAAGCGCGCGCCCGCAAAACCGACGCGCAATATCAAGACACGCTGGCCCAAATCGCGACGACGCAGCAGAAGAAAGCGGCGGCCTTGGCCCGGGAAAAAGCTCTTGAGGCTTCGGCTAAAGCCCTGACCCGCTTGATTCGGCGCTTGCGGCAAAGCCAGCGCCTTCCGCGGGCGCTGCCATCGGTCTGGAGCGTCACCAAAAACTCGCTGCCCTGGCCGGCTGCGGGGCACGTTATGGAGGCGTTCGGCCGCCGGCGCGATCCGGCGACCGGGGTTTGGATGCTCAGCCGCGGCATTCTTATCGCCACGCAGCCGGACGTTCCGGTCGCGGCTGTGGGCGACGCCCAGGTCATTTATGCCGGAAGCTTTCGTTCTTACGGACGGGTCTTGATTTTGGATCACGGCGGGAATTTCTTCAGCATCTACGGCCACCTGGGCCAGTTGCTTGCATCCCAGGGGCAGTCCGTAAAAACGGGAGACGTCATCGCCCGGGCCGGTTCATTGGACGGCGGCAGCCTTGGGAGCGTTTATCTTGAGATCCGGCAGGGAACGCAGGCGCTTAACCCGCTTGATTGGCTTGAGAAGCCTTGATTAAGCTTATATAAGGAGGGAGCATGCGCAAGACATGGATAATCGCCGCCGCTTTGGCTCTAACGGCGTCCGCGGCGGGGGCCGTTCCCGCCGCTTCGGCGTCTTCCCCGCAGGATGAGACCTACAAAGAGCTGAAAGTTTTGGTGGACATGCTGGGGTATGTCCAATCTCAATACGTGCGGCCGCAGGACGCAAAAAAACTCATTTACGGGGCGGCCGAAGGCATGGTCGATACCTTGGATCCCTTTTCCGAGTTCCTGGATCCGGAAGCCAGCCAGGACATGAAAAGCGAGACCGAGGGGCAGTTCGGCGGCGTGGGAATCAGAATCTACATGAAGGACGACTGGCTGACCGTCATGACGCCGCTGCCGGGCACGCCGGCCTACCGGGCCGGAATTCTGCCCGGGGATCGCATCACGGCCATCAACGGGAAAAGCACGAAGGACATCACGTTCGATGGCGCCTTCAAGCAGCTGCGCGGCGATCCGGGCACGAAGGTGACCTTGAGCATCGCGCGCTCGGCCGATGAGGACGAGAAGGGGCCGTGGACGACCAAGGACTATCCATTGACGCGCGAAATCGTAAAAATTCGCAGCGTAGAGCCCCGGATGCTGGATAAGAGCATCGGCTACGCCCGGATTACGGAATTTAGCGCGGAAACCGGGCCGGACTTGCTCTCAGCCCTGCAAGGCTTGAAAAAACAGGGGATGACGAGTCTCGTACTCGATTTACGCAACAACCCCGGCGGGCTCCTGGACGCCGGCGTCGACGTCGCCTCGGAGTTCATCGGCGGCAGCCGCCTCATCGTCTACACCCAGGGCCGGGATCCCCAAAGCCGCGAGGATTTCCGCAGCCAGACCGCGGCGCCTTTTCCCGCGCTGCCGATGGTCGTCCTGGTCAACGGCGGCACGGCGTCCGCCGCCGAGATCGTCTCCGGCGCGCTGCAGGACTACCATCGCGCCGTCATCGTGGGCGAGCGGACCTACGGGAAATTCAGCGTGCAGTCCGTCATCCCGCTGGCCGACGGCTCGGCCCTGCGCCTGACGGTGGCGCACTACTACACGCCGTTGGGCCGCTCTTTGATGCGCGACGAGGGCAAGGGCATCCGCGGCGGACTTATCCCCGACATCGTCGTGCCGGTGCCCAAGGACGTCGAGTCCGAGCTCTACGCGCAGTGGGATATGATTTACGCCAAGGACAAAAAGCCGCGTCCCGACGTGAGCCGGAAGGACATGGTTCAAGACGAGACTCTTAATCGCGCGGTGGAAATCCTCAAGGCCGACCAAATCTTGTCGGCGCCCGCGGGGAACTAGGGGCCGATGCGCGTTCTAGGAATCGAGACTTCCTGCGACGAGACCGCGGCGGCGGTTCTCGAAGACGGCCGCCTGCTCTCAAACGTCGTGTCGTCGCAAATCGCCCTGCACCGGGAGTTCAACGGCGTGGTTCCGGAGCTCGCGGCCCGCGCCCATCTGCAGAGAATATATCCGGTCATCGACGCCGCGCGCCGCCAGGCCGGCGGCAAAAAAATTCACGCCGTGGCCTACACGCGCGGGCCGGGGCTGCTGGGACCTCTTTTGGTGGGCAAAGTCGCGGCTCAGGCGATTTCGATTATGGAGGGCATTCCCCTGGTTCCGGTCAATCACCTGGAAGCCCACGTCTTCGCCGCCGAGTTCGAGAACCGGCTGGAATTTCCCTTGATCGCGCTCATCGTTTCCGGCGGGCATACCGATTTGCTTTTGTGCCGCGCCCCCGGGCGCTACCGGGTTTTGGGGCGCACGCGGGATGACGCGGCGGGCGAGGCTTACGACAAGGTGGCCCGCCTGCTGGGCCTGGGCTATCCCGGCGGGCCCGTGGTCGATCGCGCGGCGCGGCAGGGAAATCCCGATGCCGTGAGCCTGCCCAGGCCCTACATGCCGGACACGTGGGATTTTTCGTTCGCGGGCTTGAAGACCGCCGTGCTTTATTGCCTGAGGGACCGCGGATCGAAAAAGCTTAGCGCCGACGAAATCGCCGACGTGTGCGCGTCGTTCCAGGAAGCCGTCGCGGACACGCTGGCCTCGAAGGCCATGGCCGCGGCCCGGAGGTTCCGCGTCCGCTCCGTGGTCATCGGCGGCGGCGTCGCGGCGAACAGCCGCCTGCGCGAACTTTCCGTTCTCCGCGGGAAGGAATACGGCTTGACGGTGGCCATGCCGAGCCCGCGGCTGTGCACGGACAACGGCGCGATGATCGCGCGCGTCGGGTGGCACCGGCTCAAGGCCGGCGCCGTGGAGCGACGCACCCGGAGCGATCCGGGCCTGCCCGTGCGCTCCTGGACGCGGCGCTGACGGAAGGGAACGGAAAAAACGGATGGAACGGAAAGAATGGAAGGAAACGGGAGTTTTCCGTCGTTTTTCGGCCTCATCCGTTCCTTCCGTTTCCTTGTTTTTTGGGGCCTTCGCGCTGTACTTGTTTTGCGCCTACCCCTCCATCGCGCCCCGGGACAGCGCCGACTTGGCCTCGGCGGCCTTGGGCTTGACCGTGGCGCATCCGCCGGGCTATCCGCTCTACGCCGTTTTGGGCCGGGCCTGGCTGGAAGCTTTTCCATTGGGCAACCCGGCCTACCGATTGAATGTTCTCTCCGCGCTTTGCGGCGCCGGCGCGGTGGCGTGTTTTTTTATTTTTTTGCGCCGACGCACGGGCCAAGCGGCCTCGACCGCGGCGGCCTTGGGCGCGTCCTTGGCCTTCGGTTCCGGCGCTTTTTTTTGGAAATTCTGTCTGCTCGAGGAGATGTACGCGGCCCAGGCGCTGCTTTTGACGCTTTTGCTGCTGCTCTGCGAGGGCGAGGAAAAATCCCATCTCAAGCGGTTATCCTTGAGCGGCCTTCTTTTCGGCCTGGGTCTGGTCAATCACCAAAGCCTCGCGCTTTTTGCCCCGGCGCTTTTCTGGCTCTGGCGCGAAGAGCGCCGAAGCCTCGGCGGATCGGCGCTTCCCGATTTCGGGCGGTTTTGCGCCTTTTGCGGCCTCGGGTTGAGCTTGGAATTTTTTCTTTGGATTCGCCTTCATGACGCGGGCTTGGCGTGGGATGTCCTGCGCCGGGCCTCTTATGGAACGCTGACGCTTTTCGGCCCCTACAGCGTTGCCCTGACTCCGGCCGCGGCTGGAAATTTGATCGCCTATCTGGCCAAGGGCCTGTGTAAAAACGGCCTGCCCGCGGTGCTGCTGGCTTCGGTCGGCGTTTGGATGTCATGGCGCGCCGACAAGAAATGGTTCCGGGGCTTGGCGCTGGGGTTTCTATTTTTCGGGCCGCTTTATTTTCTGGCCACGCGCTTTAATCTTTCCCAGTGGACGGTCCGCGGCGTGCTCGCTCCGGATTTTATCGCGCCCAGCCTATTCTTGTGCGCCTTTTGCGCTTATGGCCTTGAACGCCTGGGCCGGCGGGCGCCTTTCGCGGTTTGGCCCGCCGCGCTCTTGTTGGCCGCGTGGCCTCTGGCCGCCAACGCCGCCGCGGCCATTCATCGAAACGATTTTTCGGCCTATGATTACGCCAGGGATTTGCGCCGCGACGTGCCGCCCGGCTCCGCGGCCGTGGTGGGGGGAGACACGGCTTTGTTCGGGCTGCATTATCTGGAGTTGGCTTCCCCGGATTCAAGCGGCCGGATTTTCATCGATGCGACGGAGCAAAATTTGGCGCCGGAAATCGCGGACTGGATGAAAAACCGCCCCGTCTACGTCGCGGGCCTCTCCGAGGACCGCCTCGCCGAGCTGGGCTTGATGGGAAATCCGTTTTTTCTTCGGCCGGAGGGGCTCTGCCAGGAAGTCGAGCGTTCGCCCGCGGCGCCGGCGCGCGCCATATCCCCGGCGCGAAGAAATCCCTTTTGGGTTTTCTCGGTTCAGCGCTTCGCTCCTGGCGGCTTTCGCGATCCCTATGTTCATGACGTCCGGCTCAGCTACGGCTTCGCCCACTATTTGTCCGCGCGGTTGTCGCAATCCCTCGATCCTGCCGCGGCCTCGGCGCAGTATGAGGCCGCCTTCGCCGCCGACCCCGGCGAATACCGCATTGTGCTTTCCTCCGGCAAAAGTTTATAATCCGTGAGGCTTCCTATGATTCGCCCCGCCGTCGTAGCCGCGCTTTTTTTGGGCTTAGCATCTCCGCTTTACGCTTCTTTCGAGGACGAGGGCTTCAGCGCGCGAGCCGTGGCCATGGGCGGCGCTTTCACTGCGATGACCGGCGATCCGGCCGCCGTGTTCTACAACCCCGCGGGCATCGCGTTTGCCAGGCACGTTTCGCTTTCCTTGAACGCCTTGCGGCAATTCAACCTTCCGGCCGGCTTTACGGATCAAAGCCAAGCCAATTTGGTCGCCGTCGCGCCGGTGAGCGTCGGCGTGCTGGGACTTTCGGAAATCTACGACGCCCCGCTCAATTATTCCTCGGAGCGGACCACCCAGTTTAGCTACGCGACCCAGGGGCTGTGGCAGGCGCCGGGGGATGATCTCGAGGCGGGCGGGAATCTCAAGTTTTTGGACGCGGCTGCCGCCACCGGGGGGGCTTCGGATATGACCGTGGCCTTGGACATGGGAGCCGTTGAGCGCTTTCATGACAAGTATGCCGCTGGGGTCTCGATTTTAAACCTGAGCGGCGGCCGGGTCGGGGGCGTCAAGCCGCCGGTGGACTTGCGCGCCGGCGTGTCCGAATCGGTCCGGGACATGACTTTCGTTTTCGACGTCGCCCACGAGGGCCCCTCGGGGCTCTACCGCGAGGAAACCAGCGCCGGCGCGGGCTTGGAGCGCTGGTGGGAAACCGTGCGGCATGGCGCCGTGGCCGCGCGTCTCGGGCTTCGCGCCGGCGATAGGGATCAGACCTGGAGCATGGGTCTGGGCTGGAAAATCATGGGCGGCGAGGCGGATTACGCGCTCACCATTCCCTTGAAGGGCGCGGCGCGCCTGGGCAACGCCCTGTCTGTCTCCTGGCGCTTCGGCGCCTCCGACCCCGAGGCCGAGTTCGAGCGCATGCTTAAGGATGAAACGGACTACCGCGGCATTCTCCTGCGGGAGCTCGAAGCCGCGGAGAACAAGCAGTGGCAGCTCTCCCAGCAGCTTAATGCCCTGCGCGACGAGATAAAGGTCTTGGATAATCAGCTTCTGAACCGGACCATTTCCGAGGCCGAGGCGCGCAAGCGGCTGGGCGATCTGCAGCAGCAGTATCAGGATTCCCTGCAAAAATTCCAAAGCATCCAGGATAAGGAGAAGCGCCTGCGGGAGAAATCCGCGGCCGAGAAAAACACCCCGCAGATTCTTTTCGAGAAGGACTGGAGCGCCTACCAGCAGATGAAGAGCCAGGGCGCGGCCGATTCCGCGCTCATCGAGGACTTGAAAAGCATCCTCCGCCAATACCAGGGAACCGGCGTGGATTTAAGCCAAGCCAACCAGGAGTTGGTGCGGCTGCTGCAGAACAGATAGTCCGCCTCTGATGCCGACGCATTTCCCGGCATTCGCTGGTTTACTGGTTTTTTACTTGACTTTCGCGGCGGGGGGGGGTAAACTTTGTCTGCGCCATAGGCAAAAGATGACCAAGCGGCATTTCCGTCGCGGCCTTTTTTCGTGCGCCCTCGCTTTTGCCGCCCTGTCTTCGGCCGTCTTCGGCCGCGCGGCGACCAAGGTGGTCTTGTCCCGGGATTATCTCGTCGATCGGTTCTATAAGTCCATGGAAGGCCCGTCGAGCGTCCGGGATGTCGTTCTCGACGCGGAAAAGCCGCCGGGGCTCCTTTGGATTACGGGCTTCAAAACCGAAATGGTGGGCCCGCGGGGCAAAAGGCCCAGGCCCGCGGACTTCATGTGCCATGCCAACCTGGATTTCGCCGACATGGCGCGCCACCGCGCGCTCTTCGGCTGGAAGAAAAACGTCAGCATCCGCATCGCGACCCTCTCGCAGGGGCAGTTGAGCGTGCGCTTTCCGCCCGGTTACGGCATGCCGTTGATGTCCGACGAGCCCTTGTCGGTGGCGACCCAGGTGCTCAACTTCAACCATCCCGGCTCTTATCGCGTCCGCCACAAAATCACCATCGAGTTCGCGCCGGACAAGGGCGCGGGGCGGCCGATGAAGCCCCTTTTCGCCGATTCCCCTTTCGTCATGGTGAGCCTCGACGGGCGGCCGGAGGTCTTCGGCGCGGCGCGCCCCACTCCCGCCCAGGCCGCGGCGGCCTGCGCGCCCGGCCAAAACGCGCCCAACGCCATGATGGGCAGCGTCTACACCGACGCGCAGGGGCGGCGCTACTCCGGACACTTCGCCGTGCCGCCGGGCCGGCACGTCTACCGCACCTTGGCGACCCATCTCCTGAACCTGCCCTTTGACACGCGCGTCCATTACATCGAGGCGCATCTGCATCCTTTCGCGGTGAGCCTGGCCCTGCGCGACCTGACCGCGGGCAAGACGCTCTGGACGGCGAGGGCGAAAGAGCGGGCCGATGCGATAGGCTTGTCCGAAGTTGGCTCCTACTCCAGCGAGTCGGGCCTTCCCTTATACAAGAGCCACGACTACGAGCTGGTCGCGGTTTATAACAACACCAGCGGGCGCGCGCAGGACGCCATGGCGGTCATGACGCTCTACATGCAGGACAAGGGCTTCCGCCGCCCGGCGTCAACCGCCGCCACTGCCGCGCGTATTCCCGCCGCGAAGAGAAATCATGCTTCTTAGGATGAAGATGCGTCGGCTGCGGGGCTTCACCCTGACCGAGTTGCTCGTCGTCCTCGTCATCATCGGCGTCCTGGCCGCGATTTCCTTGCCCAGATACATCAAGTCGGAAGAGATCTCTAAACAGCAGTTTGCCGCATCCGTCGTGGGAATGCTGGCGACGTGCAACCGGATGAATCACGTCAACGGCGGCCAGTTTCTCACGGGCCCCATCAGCGATAACGCCAATGCGCTGGTGACCAGCGGGTGCTTGACCGAACAGGATTGGGGCGATTTGCCTTACAGCTTTGCCGGCGCGGACGATCCGACGGCGCCCTGCATCGTGGCCTCGGCCGCGCGCAAGACCGCGGGTCCCAATAGCACCGATTCTTCACCCTACGATACCTGGGGAGTCTGTGAAGATATCGCCGGGAACGTCCAACAATTCGCGGGGAGCTGCTCGTTGACCTGCGGCGCGCCGCCACCACCACCACCACCGCCGCCACCGCCGCCACCGCCGCCACCGCCGCCACCGCCGCCACCGCCGCCACCACCACCACCACCACCACCACCACCACCACCACCACCGCCACCGCCGCCGCCACCACCACCACCACCACCACCACCACCGCCGCCACCGCCGCCACCGCCGCCACCACCACCGCCGCCACCGCCACCGCCGCCGCCGCCGCCACCACCGCCGCCACCGCCACCACCGCCGCCACCACCGGGGCGGGGGCACCCGCCGAGAATTTGTCCTTCGCCAATACCCAGAAACTGTGGGGGTTGTAGTCGCAGTGAATGCCACCTGGACTTGGGCGTGTGCGAGTACCATTGCTACAATTTGTTTTGAAGAGCCTCCTCCGCCAATACCAGGGAACCGGCGTGGATTTGAGCCAAGCCAACCAGGAGTTGGTGCGGCTGCTGCAAAACCGGTAGCTCCGCTGTAACATTTTCGCCATTGCGCCGGGCGAAATTCCTGTTACACTGCCAAGGTTCATGGCGAGCGAAACGCCGCAGGAGTCCTCCCAGCCGGAGTGGCGCGGGGAAATTGAGCGGCTCTGGGCCAAGGTGTCCCGGAGCGCGCCGCAATCTCCCGGCGCCGATGTTTCCGATATCCCCTCGATGACCGCCCTTCCCGAAGCTCCCAGCGCGGCGTGGGAAACCGTTTCCCTTTTGCGCAGCAAGCACCGCAGCGAGGCGTTGGCCTGGTCCGAGATGCTTGAGGCCAAGGAGAAGCAAGTCTCGGCCCTGCGCGAACGCCAGCGCCTTCTGGAAAACGAAATCGCCGGTTTGCGCCGGCAGGTTCGGAGCGCCGAGGAAAGCTCCCTGGAAGGCTACCTGGACGTCCAGGCCCGGCTTGAAGCCGCGCTGTCGAGCCTCAAGGAAGAGCGGCAGCGCCACGAGGAAGACGAGAAGCGCCTGCGCGCCCTTTTGGAGCAGACCCGGCATCGCCTGATGGGCGAGGCCGACATCTGGAAGAAAGAGCGCAAAAGTTGGGAAAAGAAAGAAGAAAAATACTTGGCGCAGATGCAGTCGATGGAATCCCTGGCGCAAACGCGCCAAGACGACGCCGCGCGGACGCAAAGCGACGTGGAAAAATTGTCGCAAAGCCTCAAGGAAGCGAAAAACGCGCTGGAAAAAACTTTGGCCGAGCTTTTGCGCGAGCGGCAAGTCCGCGAGGGAACCGAAAAAGAGCGCTCCGAGGCGTTGAAGAAAGTGGACGAGGCGCAGCGGCATTTCGAGGAGCTCTCCAAGATTTGGGAGGAAGAGCGGGCGCAGTGGCGCGAGCTCTGGGACCGGGAGCGCTCGACCTGGGAGACGCAGCGCACCGAGTTTTCCGCCTGGGAGGACAAGCTGCGTCGCGAGCGCCAGAGCTGGCACGCGGAGTTGAAGGCCAAAGAGGAAGATCATCTGCGCTTCGCGTCCCAGATGGCGGAGACCTTGCGCCAATCCACCGAGACCACGTCCAAAATCCAGAACGTTTTGCGCGCGGTCGCGCTGCTGGGCCTGCCGCAAGAGAAACGGCGGATCTCGCGGCGGATCTGGGCGGGCCTGGCGACCGCGGCCGTTCTCGCCGCGGCGTCCATTCCGGTTTGGAAATACTACTCGGCCTTTCATTTTCAGCCCGTCGCGGAAGTTCCGACGTCGCTGGCCAATCCCACCGGGATGGCCTACGACGGCACGAAAATTTGGGTCTCGCAATGGAACGGGGAGTTGGACGCCTTTAATCCGCTCGATTTGCAGGCGGCGCCGACGACTCTCGCGCCCAACGTCAAGCCTCCTTATCATCCGGTCTCGATTGTTTCCGCCGGCGATTCTCTCTGGACCGCGGACGCGGCCCAAGCCAGGCTCGTTCGCGTCGCGGCCTCGGACCCGGGCGTGGTGGCCGCGACGCTGCCCGCGGAGGGTCCCGCGCCCACGGCCATGGCTTACGACGGCAAGGCCATCTGGTGCTATGACGCGGCCAACCGGTCCCTGGATCGCTACGGCGCGGACGGGCGCGTCCAATCCTTTGGGCTTGGCGGCGCGGTTCCGACGTCCCTGCTGTGGGTTTCCGGCAGCCTATGGGACTTCGACTCCAAGACCCGCAGGCTCGGCGTTTACGATTTCAAGGACGGATCCTTTTCGCTGCGGGCGTCCTATGACTTGGGAGAAAACGTCATCGGCATGACCGCGGTGAAAATGGGCGGGCAGCGGCAGCTCTGGATTTTGGCCGCGCCGGCCGGAAGCCGGACGTCCCCCAGCTTCGTGAAGTTCCGCTATTAAGCGTTTGCCCGCCGCGGAATTTACAATCCTTTAATAGCCAGTTAATAAAAGCGCAACGGAATTTCGGGTATAGTATCGCCCGGAAGACAACGGTTTAGGCTTACATGAGCTCTCGACAACAGGGTTTCACGAAGTTTTTCAATCTTTCCGGCGCGACGCTCGTCTGCGCCGTCTTCATTATTTGCGCGCGCACCGCCTCGGCGTTCCAGCTCTATGTCGACCAGATGTACGTGCATCAGGTAAATAAAAACTGCATTTCTCAGATTGATTCCAGCGGAAATCTTTATTTCTATTGTCCGCCGTTGAATTGTCAGACATGCTGCAATGTCCCGGGCGGGCAAGCCGCAGCTCCTCCGGCATGTCAAGCATGCTTTAATGCCGATATTAACGGAACGACGCAGTCCGTTTGCAATGGCGTTACCGTTAATAACGTTTTTTTTAATGCTGACGATTTTATCGGTCCACCGAGCCAGGACCCGATCGAAAACGCCAATGCGACCATCGTGTCTTCTATTACCATTGGCACTAGTTCGGGCGCATACGTAAGCAGTTATACATTTACCAGCGGTTCACGCGGCTTCGGGAACATTTCTAACGATCCGGAAATACAATTCGCTCAGCCTTCCTATGCCCAACAATGCGGGACGACCTATGGCAGCACTTTAGCAGGCGGCGGTCCTTTCAATGTGGGCGTTAGTTCCAGCAATATTTGCAATAACGAAGTTTTTGTTTGCGCGTCCATCGGATACAACAACAGCGACAGCGGACTGCAAAGCACTCCAGTCGGCATAGATCAACTGGAATTTGAAATTTTTAAGTACCAAAACGGTTCAAACCCCCTAGACCCAAGCTCGACCCCTCCGGTTAGGACGTTTTTTATCAACTCGCCTGGGACTATCCCTGGCGGCGGCTGCAACAGCAACGAAGTCGGTTTCGTTAACTATTATGATACGACCACTAACTCAACGCAGGTGCAAACGAATCCCGCCTGCACGGGCCCTCTCGGGCCTTACTGCGTGATTTGGGATGGAAGCATCAACATTCAGGGTGGATTCGGACGATCCGATGGAGAGTACGGCGTCCGAGCGACTGTAACGACAAACCAAGTCGGAACTCAAGGCAACATCCAAGTTAGCGCGCAAAGCGCTTATCCGCAGGGCTCCACCTATGATGCCAACTCAGAGCAACCTGGGCAGACGGATAATATCGTTTCGCAACAGCCGATTGTGGTTAACGCGAACGATGTGCATGCGATCCAGTCGACTCCGACGATTGTTGGAAAAATTACGGGCGTAGCTGCGGAACCATATAACATCACTTACCGACTATCTCAGGATGCGTCTTTTTATCTTGACATCTCGGAGCCGCCCAGTGCCTCTATTATTCGATCCGTTGTTCCGGGCTTGCCGGAGCCCGGCGAAGGCGTCCCCAATGGATCTTTGACTGACGGGGATGCCTGGGATGGACGGGACAACAACGGCCAGATAATGCCGCCCGGCAACTATTTGGCGACGTTGCAGTCCAATTCGGTGGATCAATACGGGCAGGATCTTTCCTACGCGACCACATCTCAAATCAGCCTCGATCCTCTTCAAATCACCGACATCCAGGTCCAGCCGCTTTTGGGGGGCTCCACCTCCCTGGCCGTGCTGACCTACACGCTGACCGAGCCGGCCACGGTCTACGTCGACGTTTACCCGCCCGGGACGACGTTCTGCTCATCCTTGAACAACGTCAACAGCGTGTCCTTGGACTCGCAGCCCGCTGTCGGCGGAATCGGGACGCCCAAAGATTTCGAACCCTCCAGCGGCGGCTGCAGCGGAGGCAATGCGGTTAGTTTGGTCGCGCCCATCAAGCATTTCGTGACGCAGCAGATTTCCCGGACGCCCGTGGTCACCTTTTGGGACGGCCTGAACAACTCCGAGCAGGTCATGCCGGACGGCGATTATGTCTTCGTCATGTACGCCGATTTGCCGTCCCAGGAAGGCTTCCCATTCTGCCAAAGCGGGGCGTGCACTTCGGGAAGCCCGGGCGATGATCGCATCTGGACTTCCGTGGCCAAGACCGGCTTTATTCCCATCTCGCGCGGCTACGTGGGAGTCAGCCAAATCACGCCGATTACCACGGTCGTGGGATCCAGTCCGCCCGTGACCGGGATTGATCCCTTCACGTTCGACTACTCCTTGTCGCGCGAGGCCAACGTGAATTTCGTGATTATCAATTCCTTGGGCCAAGTGGTCAAAACCTTGGTCAACAACGAGATCCGTCCGGGAAACACGGGAATTTCCGAAACCTGGTCGGACGGCGTGGGCGACAACGGCCAGGTGGTGAGTTCAGGCGTGTACATCGCGCAGTTGGCGGCCTCCGATCCTTTCGTCCCTGCGCAGGTCACGACGACGACGGTCATGTTCCCCGTGGACTTGTTCCGCATCACCGACGTCCAAGTGCAGCCGCTCCTGGTCGGCACCACGGGAGACGTCGCGTCCTTGACGTATCAGCTTTCCAACAACATGAACGTCGCTTGGAACATCTACCCTCCGGGCACAATATTCAAAAACCAGAGCACCGATTGGCCGCCGTGCGGGCAGTTGGTCGGCGGCAACTGCGCGGACGTCGTGGGCCCGGGCGGAGCCGAGGTCGCTCCAATTATAAGCATCTACGGTTTCCGAGCGGGGCGCTTCCACGTGACGGAGAATTGGAACGGCCGGGACATCAACGGCCTGACCGTGCCTGATGGGGATTATGTTTACGATTTCGTGGCGCAGTCCACCTCCACGCCGGCTATGTACGCGACGGATAAAATCGAGGGGACGGTGGCGGTGCAAAGAGGATACGTGGGCTTCCCGACCTTCGCCGTCAACCCCACCATTCCGCAGCTCTTCAACTCCAGCGCCGCGGCCACGGTGCAGCTGCCTCCCTACACCATCGACTACTCGCTGACGCGCGTCTCTTCGGTGACCATTCGGGTTCTGAACACCAACGCGCCTTTTAACGTCGTTCGGACCGTGATTGCCGGCCAGGAACGGGACGGAGGCATTTCCATCAGCGACGTCTGGGACGGTTTGGACGACAGCGGCCATTACCTCGCTCCCGGATTCTACACGGTCGAGGTCTTGGCGCAGGACATTGCCTCCGAGAATTCCCAATTGTCTTTGTCCACGGCCGAGGCCACCGTCGCCTATCAGCCTCTGCAGGTCTACGACGAGGCCGCCACCATCATGGACGCGGCGCATCCCAGCGGCACCATTTTCTATCAGGTCTCCCAGCCGATGAAGGTGGCCATCAAGATTTACAAACCGGGGACAACTTTTGATCCCTTCGGCAACCCGACGCCTCCCGCGTCGATTTCCCTGATCAAGCTTATCGTCGGCGTCGAGCCGGCGCGGACGCAGGCGCAGACCGTTTGGAATGGAACGGATATGACTTATTCCAAGGTTCCCGACGGCAACTATGAATTCACCATTTCGGCTTCGACCGATATGAACGCCATCGACGACATCACGGGGAACGTCCTCGTGCCGAGCGCTCTGGCCAACGATTTCCAATCTTTCGGCGAGATTCCGGTCACGCGCGGCGCATCGGCCGATCCCCAGGGAGATTTCGAGGGGAACACCTTCGTCTATCCCAACCCCGTGCCCGGCAACTATCCGACCGCGACGTTCCAGATATACTTCCCGGTGCAGGCCGTCGCGCATTTGCGGATTTACAACATCGCCGGGGAGCTTGTCTACACGCATGACTTTCCCAATACCGCGCCCAGCTATAACGCCGGGCCGGTGACGTTCGTTTGGAACAAGGCCAACCAGGCCGGCCGGACCGTGGCGCGCGGCATCTACTACGCGGTCATCCGTGAAGAGGGGACGTTGGGCGGAGCGGAAGTCTATCAGACCGTCAAGAAAATACTCCTGCAATGAAACGGCGAGCTTTGCTTTTCGCGGCGGGCCTGCTCCTTGTTCGGGGGCGCAAAGCTCTTTGGGCGAATGCCATTAATCCCGCCGCGGGCACGGGCGGCGCGGCCTTCCTTTATCTGAATCAAGGCTCGGCCCGCGCCATGGCCTTGGGCAACGCCTTCGTGGCCGTCGCCGAGGGCGCCGACGCCATGATTTGGAACCCGGCCGGCATCGCGCGCGCCGAGGAGCGGGAACTGCAGTATTCTTATCTCAGCTACGTTCAAGGCCTTGACACGCCGGTGTACATGGCTTACGTCCAGCCTTTCGGCCGCACCGTGGTCGGCGGAAATTTCTCCTATATCAGCGATAGTAATTTCGACGTCCGGGATCAAAACGGCATTCCCCAGCCTAATTCCACGGTCCAGGTCCACGACGGTTTCGGCAGCGTGGCGGTCGCGCGGTCATTCTGGTACGAGCGTCTTTTTCTGGGAGCGACGCTGCGGGAAGTCCATGAGGACAACGCCGGGGCCGTTCATGACAGCTTGGTGGGCGATTTGGGCGCCATTTTTCAGCCCAACCAGCGGCTCTCTCTTGGCTTCGCCGCGCAGAACTTGGGCGCGCGGATGTCGGACGTGTCCTCGATTGTCCGCGGCGGCGTGGGTTGGCGGCTCAACGATTTTTTGACCCTGAGCTGCGAGGTCAATAAGCCGGCCGATGATAATACTCACGTGGGCATCGGCGCGGAATTCCAGATTCCGGAGCAGTACCTGGAAGTGGCCCAACTGACCTTGCGCGCCGGCTGGTCCAATCTCAACAACATGGGGCAAAGCTTCAACGGGGCGCTGCAGACCCTGCACCTCAACGAAACCTCGGGTTTTACGTTCGGGCTGGGGATGTACACGTCCGAGGCGTTCGGCTACGGACTCGGAATAGACTACGCGTTTGTCCCGTTCGGCGCTCTGGGAGTGGTCGAGCAAATTTCAATGACCGTTAAGTTTTAATGGTTTTTTAATCATGAACATCTTGACAATGAGAAACGGCGCTGTTACACTGCCAGAGGGATGGCGACATGGAGATTCGCGGGAAAAAAGAGCGCGGACAGTCAACAGTGGAATATTTGTTGATCAGCATGGCCCTGGTTCTGTTTTTCGCGGGCATGTTCCGCTTCCTACAGGGCCAGTTGGGGACGCTCTTCAAGGCCGCTGGAGTCAAGATTTTGACGTCCTATTATTGAACGGCGTTAAAAAACATCAAATTAGGAGGAGGCATGATCGAAATGAAGCTGAGGCTGACGCGGGCGCTGTCTCGGGCGCGCGGGGAAAAAGGGCAGAATACGGTCGAATATCTGCTTTTGCTGTCCGTCATCGTCGCGGGAGCCTTGATCGTCGGCGTGGCGATCAAGAAGTATCTGCCCAATCTCTTCAATCAGATATCCCAGTCCATCAGCGGCGCGGCGGGCAATCTGGCCAATCCCAACGGCGGATGACGCGCCGGCGCTTGGTCCGTGACGCACAGACGCAGGCGCGGGTCGGGTCGGGACAATGGGGGGCAAGCGATGGTGGAGGTGCTCCTCATTCTCCCGGTCTTCCTGACCATCGTCTTTACCATCATGGAAATGGGCTATCTGGCGTTCTGGGTCATCATGCTTAACCATGCGACGTACGAGTGCGCGCGCATCGGAGCCATGATCGCGGAAGGCCCCAACGGGGGGCAGCCGCAGGACGTGACGCCGACGCTGCAGACCTTCATGTCCCGGATGATCAAGGGCGCGACGGTGGCGTCGCAGGACCTCGCGACCCTCGAGGACAACCAGGCGCAGGTCCAGAATTACGATCTTCTGGTGACGGGAACCTATGAGGTTCCGCTGGTTTTTCCGATCAGCAGCATTCTGCTGGCCACGCCCATTGGGAGCGGCCACCGGACCATCAGCACGACCGTGCGTATGCCCATCGAGCAGCCTTTGCCGCAATAAACTATGGATAAGAAAAACGTCTTGCTGCCGTTCATCATCGCCATGGCCGCGGGGCTCATCTACTTCATCGTGCTGACCAGCAAGGAGCGGGCGCTGAGCAACGCGTACTCCATGGCCGAGGTCATCGTCGCGCGCTACGACATCCCGCAGCGGACCGTCCTGCAGGAAAGCATGGTCGACACCATAGAGATTCCCCGCAAGTACATGGCCCAAGACGCGTTCGAGGTCAAGAGCCCGGCGGACCTCAAGATGATCGACAACCTAGTCACCCGCGTGCGCATTCCCATGGGCGATCAAATCACCCAGTCGGAGCTGAGCGTCATGTCCCCGGACGCGGGGCTTTCCGTGAAGATCCCGCCGGGGTACCGCGGCGCCATTTTGCCCATCGATCCGGAATTGGAGCCGCTCATCAAGCCCGGCGACCGCGTGGACGTGCTGGTGACTTTCAACGCGAAGATGGCGGACGGCAGCGAGCAGCAGGTGACCGCGACGATTTTGCAGGATATCCTGGTCCTTTCCGTGGGCGACAACATGGGCCAGGGCATGAACGCGGCGCAGTTCAAGAAGATGTCCGGAAGCGAGGCGCAAGGCAGCGTCCTGGCGCAAAAGGCCGTCATCGGCTTGGCGCTTAATCCCGACGAGGCCCAGTATTTGGCGCTTTCCCGCAAGGAAGGAAACACGACCGTCATTTTGCGCGGCCAAGGAGACGTGGAGCTTCACCCGATGCAAATGGCGAGCTTCCGGCAGCTTTTTTCGCATTGATTTAGCGTAAGACGTTAGAACTTTTCGGCAACAGGGCGACATCATGAGACGACAACTGATCGCGGCGACGGCGCTGGCGCTGGCTTTATGGCGCCCGGCCCGGCTTTGGGCGCAGGCCCAGCCGGATACCACGCCGCTTATCGAGATATCGGCGGATCTCGTGGAAATTTCCGGATCGGTGGACAACGAAATGGGCGTGACCTGGCCGCCGTTTGGAAGCGGGATTAATTTCGCGGAAAAAGCGATTCCGACCGGCATCTTCGCCATCGGCGATTTCGCCCGGCAGACCGCGCTGCAGGCGTCGTTGTCGATGCTGACGACCGAGGGCAAGGCGCAGACGCTGTCCAATCCGAGCGTCGTGGTGCAGGCCGGAAGCCAGGCCGATTTCAAGGTGGGCAGCAAAATTCCTTATCCGGTGGTCGGAGCGACGGGAAGCGTCGGCGTGGATTTGAAGGAAGTCGTGACCATGCTCGACGTCAAGCCGATTTTGGATCCGAATAAAAAGGGCGACATCGTGGCGGCTATCTACGTCACCAATCAGGCGCCGGACTTTTCCCACACGGTCCAAGTGGGCAACACCTCCGTGCCCTCGGTGACCGACCGGGAAATCAAGTCCACGGTCGAGGTCAAGAGCGGGGACACCATCGTCATCGGCGGCTTGAAGTCGAGCTCCAAGAACGTTTCAACGTCCCGCGTTCCTTTCCTGGGGCGCATCCCGATTTTGGGCTGGCTTTTCACCCATAAAAGCGTCATCGATTCGGAGGACTCCCTTTATCTTTTCATCACCATGAAAATCGTGAAGTAGGGATTTTATGGCAGAACTCGGCGGCACCGCGGCGGCTCCCAAGGCGGGACCGGGCCGCGTCGTAGTGTTCTCGGGACCCCGCGAAGGCGTGGGCAAGAGCACTTTAGCCCTTAATCTCGCTTTGGCCTGGGCCGGCAGCCAGAACCGGAAAGTCCTCATCGTGCACATGGATCCTCTTTGCCGGGACGACCTGAGCTTCCAGATGGCTCTTGAGCCGCCGTCCTTGGCGAGCCTCGTGCCGATCATCGGGGAAAATTCCACTGGCGGCGTGGGCCGGCTCTTGCGCGGCCGCATTCCCATGACCAAATGGGGAGTGGGCCTGCTCCCGCTGGCGAAAAAGCGCCAGGAAATCATGGCGCTGTCCCCACAGGCCGCGGCGCATATCCTGGGCGCCTTGTCCGAGGAGTACGACTTGTTCATGGACGTCGATCCGTATCTCCCCATGCAGGTTTTCGCCTTCGACGTGGCCGACCTCGTGTTCTGGACCTGCCTGCCGCAGCGCTCCCATTTCGAGGCGACGTATTCCCTGTTCGGGGAGTTCAAGAACCTGCATTTCCCCTTGGAGCGCTTCGAGATCATCATCAATCAGGCCAATCTGCCGGGCGCGCTCTCGCCCAAGGAGGTCGATCGGTTTTTCAGCACGATGAACAAGCGCGTGCTGGCGTACATGCCTTGGGACGATCTCCTGCCGGAGTGCGCGAACACCCAGAAAATCCTGGTCGTGGAATCGCTGCAGAGTGAATGGGTCAAGCAGCTGCGCCTGGTCCTGGGCCGCACCTTGCAGGTCCAACCCGGGCTCAAAAGCTGGGACTCCGCGGTTTCCGGCCAGGAGTTCGGCCAAGCCGCGGATTTTCTCTGGAAGTCCGCGGCGGCGCCGGCGGCCGGAGAATCGGCGGCGCCCGCCAAGCCTTCCGCTAGCCTTCCCGTCTCCGGCGCCGTCCCCGCTTTTTGGGATGAGCTTAAGGGCAAGATGCATAAAAGCGTGGTCGCGGCGATGGAAACGGAGCACGTGCGCATTTCCGACGATCAGACCCAGAACGAGGAGAACCGGACCAAGGTCGCGGGGATCATCGAGGCGCTCATGCAAAAGGAGCGCAATCTGGCGCTGTCTCGCGCGCAGCGGGAGCAGTTCATCGGCGAGTTGGTGGATGAAATCCTGGGCCTAGGCCCCCTGCAGTCCCTGCTGCGCGACCCCAGCGTGAATGAAATCATGGTCATCGCGGCCGACAAGATTTATATCGAGCGCCAAGGGCAGCTGGTGCTTCTGCCCATGCGCTTTAGGAACGACGAGCAGGTCATCCAGGTCATCAAGCGCATCGTGGCGCCCGTTGGCCGGCGCATCGACGAATCGGTCCCGTTGGTCGACGCGCGCTTGAAGGACGGCTCCCGCGTCAACGCCATCATCGCGCCCTTGGCGGTCTCGGGCCCGACCTTGACCATCCGGCGCTTTTCCGCCAAGCCCTACACGCCCAACCAGCTCGTTACCTTCGGCTCATGCACCCAGGAAATGATTGATTTCCTGGAAAAATGCGTTTTATTGCGTAAAAACGTCATTATTTCCGGCGGCACCGGCACCGGAAAAACCACCTTCCTTAATATGCTCTCCAACTACATCCCGGACGGCGAGCGCATCATCACGGTCGAGGACACCGCCGAGCTGCGGCTGGCTAAAAAGCACTGGGTGCGACTTGAGGGCCGCCCGGCCAACATCGAGGGCAAGGGTGAGGTGAGCATCCGCGATTTGGTCAAGAACTGCCTGCGCATGCGCCCGGACCGCATCGTGGTCGGCGAGTGCCGCGGCGGCGAGGCGCTGGACATGCTTCAGGCCATGAACACGGGCCACGAAGGCAGTCTCACCACGCTTCACGCCAATTCGCCCTCGGACGCCATCTCCCGCCTCTCGGCCATGTGCTTGATGGCGGGCTCCGAGCTGCCCATGTCCGTCTTGGTGGAGATGATTTCCAGCGCCGTCAACATCTTCATCCAGCTCACGCGCTTTTCGGACGGCAAACGGCGGGTCACCTACATCACCGAGGTCACGGGTCGCGAGGGAATGCAGATCAACATGCGGGACATTTTCCGCTTCCACCAGACCACGGTCAACGAGCAGGGCCAGAGCATCGGCTATTTTTCGGGCTGCGGCTACATCCCGACTTTCCAGGAGGAGTTCAAGCTTAAGGGGCTGGAGGTTCCGCTCTCGGTCTACCGGGAGACCAAGCCCGGAGTTTCCGGCAAGGCGCCGCCGGCGGCGGGCGTCGGCGGGCCCAAGGGGGGAGGCTTGCTGACGTGAGAGCGCGCGCCACGGCTCTGGCCGCCGGCTTCTTCTTCCTGCTCGCTCCCGCGCTGTGCGGGGCCCAGGAGATTTTTAGCCGCGCGGACATCAAGTACCTGGTCGGCCAGCAAAACGGCGCCGAGCTGCACATGCAGGAGTTCTACCACTACTTCAGCGCCAACCGCGATCCAGCCCTGCAGACGCCCGCGTGGATAGACCGGATTCTCTCCGCCATGCTCAACCATCCGGTCTGGAACGATCCCGAGCAGGGCATCCTCAACGAGGCGGACTTGTGGCAGGCGCCGGTGGCCGTGCTCTACACTTTTTACGAGACGACGCGAAAGGCCCTGCCGCCTTCCGACGGCGGGGAAATGCTCTCTCCGACCGCGCTCCTCGGCGACTATTCGGACGAGCATATCCGCATGGAGATGGCCATCGACCGGCTCTACCGCGCCCACCTCGATGATTCCTTGGAGGGCCGCGGCCGCCCGCTGCTGGCCGATCTGCGGCTCATCGATTCCGAAATGGGGGCCATGCTCGACTCCCTGGCCTCGGCGCCGAATCCGCCCGTGGCCGTGGACTTGTCGAAGATGGCCGCGGAAGGCAAGACCGCCGCCGTGGCCGCCCTGCCGCCGCAACTCCTGCGCTACCGGCAGAGCGTCATGGCCATCGGCGCCTTGAGCAACGACGCCTACAAGATACTGCACGAGCCGCCGCGCGGATTTTCCGCCCTGGCGCTGGAAGGAAAGCCGGCTCCCGCGAACAACGCGCTCCCCTATTTGCTTTCGGTCCTGGGCATTCTGATGATGTTCGCGGCCGGATATCTGGCCGGAGCGATGAATGAGAAGGCCTTGGACGAGTGGATCGCGAAATACAAGGCCAAGGCAAAGGATTGGACGCGGGAATACGAAAGGCAGTTCCTGATCATCAAGGTCAACTACTTGGTGGGCGGGCCCATCGCGTTTGGCGCCCTCATCGGGCTTCTGACCTTCAATGTCTGGGGCTTCATGATTTTCACCGGCTTCGGGATTTACGCCGGGCTTTCGCTGCCCGGCTGGCTTCTGCGCAACCTGCGCTTTCGCCGGGCGAGCAAATGCGAGAAGCAGCTCATGGACACCATTATCTTGATGTCCAACGGCCTTAAGTCCGGCATCGATTTGGTGCAGTGCCTGGAGCTGGTCCAGAAGGACATGCAGCCGCCCATCTCCGAGGAATTCGGCTTATGCCTCAAGAATTATCAGTTGGGCACGCCGCTGGAAAAAGCTCTGGAAGGCATCCAGGAGCGCGTGCCGAGCTACCTTTTGTCCTACCTCATCAAATCCGTGGTCATCCAGCGCTCGGTGGGCGGAAACCTGACCAAGATTTTCGACCGCATCGTGGAGATTATCCGCGAGGAGTCCAAGCTCGTCGAAAAAACCGCGGCCATGACGGCCCAGCAGCGCATCCAGGGCATCATCGTAGGCGTCATGCCCTGGGTCATGCTCATCATCATGTTCCTGTTCCAGCCCGGACCCATGGAGAGCTTCTACTTCAGGCCGCTGGGCGTGGGCGTCCTGCTTTTCTGCACCGTCTGGATCGGCATCGGGATGAAGATCATCAACAGCCTGGGAGACATCAAGATATGAGCGGCTCCTGGTTCCACTATTTCTTGACACTTTTGGCGGCCGTCAGCGCCTGGGGATTTTTCATGGCCCTGCGCAATTGGCTGAGCCCCGAGCCGGACGCCGCCGCGACGGATTTGACCCAGTTGACCAAAAAGGACATCAACGTTTCGACCGTTTTCGGCCGCATCAACCCCAAGGGCTCCATCGTCGATCGGCTGGATTTCCTTCTCCTCAAAATTCCCAGCTTGGAGACCAAGCTGGAGGAGATGCACCTGCTCTTGGGCCGGCCGCAAAAGCCTTCCGCGCTCAACATTCTCCATTTGAAGGAGCTTTGCGCGCTCGCGTTCGGGGCCGCGGCGTGGTTTGGGACCAGTTCGGTCGTGATTTCCGCGGCGCTCGTGGCCCTGGGCTTTATTTTTCCGGACGTGTTCATCAACCGGAAAGTCCGGGAGCGGCAAACCCAAATTTTGGGCGATTTTCCGCCGCTGGTGGACCTGGCCGCCCTGACGCTCGAGGCGGGCCTTGATTACCTGACGGCGTTCGACCGCATCATCAAGAGTTCGGCCAAGAGGGGGCCGCTCGAGATGGAGATAGGCACCATGCTCGACGAGGTATCGCTGGGCTACTCGCGGCGCGACGCCCTGACGCGCTTCGCGCGCCGGACGGGAGTCCAGGAAATCCGGTCCTTCGTGAGCCTCATCATCCAGTCGGACGAGCTGGGAACGAGCCTGGTTGATTTGCTGCGCAACTATGCCTCTGACATGCGCTTTAGGCGCCTCTCCCGCGCCGAGAAGCTGGCCGCGCAGGCCTCGACGAAGATGCTCATTCCGCTCATCATCTTTATTTTTCCGACGGTCTTCATTATGATGCTCTCGCCCATGATTAAGTCCCTCATCAGCGGAGGCCTGGGCTTCTGAACGGGAAAAAGCGAATGGAACGGAAAAAACGGGTGGAAACGGAAGAAGAGGGCAGAGCCGTCTTTCTTTCCCATCATTGCGTTCCTCTTCGTTCATTCCGCCGCTTTTTGTTCATTCCGTTGCTTTCTGTCCTCTTCGTTCATTCCGTTTCTTTTCCTCTGCGGGCCCAGGGCGCGGGCGAGAGTTCCCATAACTTGGGCAGCCTGTTCCTGGATTTGTCCAAGACCCAGCTGGGGACGATCAGCTCCGATGATGAGAAGAAGGCCTATTTGCAGACCATCAAGCTGGAAGAAGACCGCATCACCCAAAGCGCCCTCCAGATTGTCTACCAAAACGCCTACGGGCTGTACAGGAAGGGGGATTACGGCGGAGCGCAGTCGCTGACCGGCGAGATTCTTTCCATCGATCCTTACTACAGCGACGCGTTCATGCTGCAGAAAGCGGCGACCGAGCTCAAGGGAAGCGCCCACCCGCTTTTTTCCCAGCAGCAGCTCGTGCAGGACAAGTTCCAGGAGGGCATGACCCTCTACCGCCAGGGAAGGCTGACGGAGGCGGAGGAAACGTGGACCGAGGCGACCAAGCTTTCCCCTTGGAATTTCAAGGCCCGCTACTGGCTTGACCGCGTGCGCGGGGATTTGGCGCGGCAGCATTTCCTTCGCGGGGAGCAAGCCTACCGGCAGCGGCAGCTGCAGGCCGCCTTGAACCAATGGTACGCCGCCTTGGTCTTGAAATCCGACTACCCCGGACTGGTGGCCGATATCGCCCAGGCCGAGTCCCAGCTGCGCGAGCAGGAAGCCAACGGGAAGCTCGAGGAAGCCCTTCAACTCTACGGCCAGGGCGAGACGGAGCAAGCTTTGCAAAAGATCGATGAGGTGCTGCAGTACGGGCCCGGAGACGAGAAGGCGCGAAAGCTCATGATGGAGCTGCGTTCCGAGATGGCCCAGCAGCACGCGTCTTTGGGACGCCAGCTTTACGATGCGGGCCGCTACGACGATGCCATCGCGGAGTGGAAAAAGGCGGAGAGCTACGGCTATGATCCGGCGATAGCCTCCCAGCTTATCGAGCGGGCGCGCGAGGGAATCCGTCAGGCGGCGCTCGCCAAGGTCGAGGCCAAAAAGGCCGCCGCGGCGAGGGTCGAACGCGCCAAGGAGGCGGCGCAGAAAAAAGCCGAGGAAGCGGCGGCCGAAAAGCAGAAGCAGCAGCAGGCCCAGCAGCAAGCCCAGCAGCAGGCCGCCTCCGCTTCGCCCGCCGCCGCGGCCGCGCCGCAGGCGCCCGGAGGGGTCTCCGCGGAGTCCAAGCACGCCGCGGAGCAGCATTACATTTCCGGCATGATTTATTACAACGAGGGCAATTACGACAAGGCGCGCCAAGAATTCTCCGTCGCCAAGGAGCTTGATCCGAACAATTCGGACGCCGAGGTGGGCCTGGAGCGCATCCAGCAGATGTACGGCGGCGGGCCTTGACCGCGGGCTGACGCCATGCGCCTGACCTCCAAGTGGGTTCTGTGGTTCTCCGGCATCAGCCTCTATGCCGCGATTCTGGGCGGCTTCGTGGCCTACGGGCTTTTCCAGCAGATTTTCAAGCAAAAGCTCGTCCAGGACACGGTGGACATGGCACGCCTCTACGCGCCCACCCTGACCAAAGGTCTCGCGCGCAACGAGGAGGCCATATCGTTTAGCGAGCTCGACATCATCACTAAGATGGCGCACGACGAGCGGATTGCGGACCTTCTCTACCTCAATAAATACGGCGAGGTCCGCTGGTATAAGGATCCGACCAAGATCGCCATGACGTGGGGGGATTTCAACAAGCAGGTATCCCTGCCGACCAACGCCATCCAGGAGGCACTCGTCGCCAAGGAGCCGGTGCAAATCCCGGTTCCGGATTCAACGCTGCTCGACATCGCCATTCCCCTGTCCGCCAACGGGGAAGTCCTGGGCGTGCTGGACATGCAGGTCGACCAGAAAGGCGCCTTCGCCGTGATTTCCGAGGACATGCGCAAATACGCCGCCGTGGCCCTGGTGGTCATGGTCGTTTTGGGATTTTGCCTCTATTTTTTTCTCCATCATTTCATCATTTCACCGCTTAGGGATTTGCGCGACGGCGTGGAATCGATTTCCTTCAGGACGCTGGAGGTCAAGTTCTCCCAGCGGCCGGACGAAATAGGAGAGGTGGCCGCGGCCTTGGGGCTGTTTTTGTCCAGGGTCAAGGCCGAACTGGCGCAAAGCTCCGTTCGCGACAAGCAGCGCGCCGAGGCGGAAAACCACTGGTGGCAGGCCATCTTGACCGCCGTCGTTTCCAAGGACAGCCGGGCCATCGTGGTGGACGAGGACAACGCGGTGCTCTTCACCAACTTCCCCATTCCGAGCGTTTCCCCGGCGGGGCCGGGCCGCCTGCACTTGCTCGACGTCATCGACACCCAGCAGCAGGAGGTGCTCCGGATGGTGGGCGCCGCCCTGGAGCAGCCCAACCGCATCGTGGAAGGCGACACGGTTTTCAGGGGCGAAAGCTGCCACGTCAAGGCCATCCACCTTCAAAACGAGGGGGAAACCCGGCGCACCCTCATCATCCTGGATCCCAAGCGCATCGGCATGCGCGTCTAGATGCCATCAGAATTTCCCCAGCCGCATCCGTGCCGAACCCGAAGGGCCGCTGCCTGGGCCCTGCTTGCGTTTTGCTCTTAGTTCTGTTAATCTTTCCACGGTAGCCGCGGGAAACTGCAGCGGCCAAGGAGCGTGCTTATGAACTACCAGGTCAAACGCTTGAATCCGTATTGGATCATCCATCCCATGATCCCCACGGCCGTGGCCATCGGCGTGATTTGCGGCGCCGTAGGATTCCTCAAGGAACAGTCGGTCATCATGATCGTCGGCGGCATTATCGCGGGCGCCGCGCTCGTCGCCGCCATCCGGCCGGTTTTTTCCGCCCTGCTGGGGACCTTGGGGCTTTTGGGCGGGCTTCTGACCTTCGTCATCATTCCCAACTCCGGAGCCGCCGACATGGGGCTGCCGCTGCGGCTTTTGTCCGCCGTCCTTTTCGCCGCCTTCTACATGATCTTGATGGACGCCCTGGTTCTGGTCGTCTGCGTTCTCTATAATTTTTTCTCGGGAGCCGTCGGGCTCTCCGGCTTGACGTTGGAGCTGGGAGAGGCCGCGGACACCGAGGAGGGAACCGAAGCCTAGTTCATGAGAGTCAACGTCGTTTACGCTTCGCGGGAACCCGGCCGCGGGGTGGCGTTGCTGGAAGCGCTCTCAGCCAACGGGATGGCGGTCACCACTTTGCAGCGGGCCAAGGAAGTTCAGGGAATACTCTCGCACGCGAGCTGCGACCTCCTGCTCATCGGCCAGCGGCTGGCGGACGAGGACGGCCTGGCCTTCGTGAAGAACCTGCGCGCGCGCGGCCCCAACCGGCAGATTCCCATCGTGGCCCTCGTGGAGCACGCGGAGGCCCCGGCAGCGGCTCCCGCGCCGGTGAAGGTTTCTCTTGGGCACAGCCATCCGGCTCCCTTGAAGCGCCCCGTTTTCGCCAATTCCGGCTCCGCGGCGGCGGCCGACAAGACGTCCGTGAAGCTGGCTTTCTTCCAGGCCGGCGCCGACGAGTGCCTGTCCTTGGGCTGGGACATCGCCGAATGCGTGGCCCGCATCAAATCCGTCTTGCGCCGGACCCAGGACACCACCTCGGAGGAGCTCATCAAGATGGGCCCCATCGAGCTCAATCTCACCAGCTATACGTTGCACGTTTCCGGAAAAAAAGTCCCCCTGACTTCGAAGGAACTCGACCTTCTTTACGTTTTCCTAAGCTCGGCCAACCGCGTTTTAAGCCGCCCCTATCTCATCGAGCGCGTGTGGGGCTACAACTACTTCGGCTCGCCGCGCACCGTGGATGTCCACGTCCGGCGCTTGCGGGAGAAGCTGGGCGGTGCCGCGAAGTTCATCACGACCATCCCGTGCGTGGGCTACAAGCTCGTCCCGCCGGGCGGGGACTCCAGGAGGTGACATGGCCGCAGAATCAGCCAAGCTTTTGATTATCGACGACGACGCGCACCTGCGGGAAAGCCTCGCCGAGGTGCTGGAATTGGAGGGCTTCGATTGCCACCAAGCCGGCACGGCCGAGTCCGGCTTGGACGCCGCCAAGAAACTCAACCCGCAGGTGGTCATCATGGACATCCAGCTGCCCGATTCCTCCGGGTTCCAGATTTGCCAGGAACTGCGCAAGAGCGCGCCCAAGGGCACGGTCCTCATCATGATGACCGGGCGCTTTCTCTCCTCCGAGGAGAAGCGCCAGGGCTTTGATTTGGGGGCCGACGAGTACCTCACCAAACCCTTCGATTTGGCCGAGCTCTCCATCCGCATCCGGCAGCTGCTTTCAAGGTCCCGCGCTTAGATTTTTGGTTTGACGTCGCAATGTCCGAGGAACAATGGCTTATAGAGCGCGCCGCGGCAAGCTGGCCTATAAAATCCTCATCGGATTTTTGGTCACGTCCCTGGTCCCCCTGGGGTTCGTCTGCTATAACCTAATCAAGATTTCGCAGGCCTCTCTCCAGAAGCAGACCCTGGCCATGCAGGTCTCGATGGCCGTGGGCTTCGCCGATACCGCGTCCAAGTACGTTTCCACTTTCGAAGGAGTCTTGTCCGAGACCGCGGCGCTGGGCGACTTTTCGTCCATGAATCCCGCCCAGCAGCGGCAGTATTTGCAGAAAATTTTGGCCGTCCATCCCGCGGTCCTGGAGCTCTCGGTCGCCAGCGCCCAGGGCCAGGAAACCCTGCGCCTGAGCCGCTACGCCGGCGGAGAGGCCCAGAAGAGGGACTTGAGCCAGAAGGATTTCTTCCTCACCGCCATGTCCCGCGGGGAGTACATTGGGAGCCTGGAGCGCTTCCAGGGCCTCTATCCCGACGTGCGCGTGGCCGTGGCCATCATGCCGACGCAGGGCCAGTCCCCGGTCGGCGTCTTGTCGGGCACCATCAGCCTAAACGGGCTTTCCTCCATGCTGGCGATGGAGTTTCCGTCCGCCGGCCGGCGGCGCGCGGCCGTGGCGGCGCCGGACGGATTTTTAATCGCCGACTCCGATCCGAGGGAAGTCTACAAGCCCGACGCGCGGCTCTCCGACGACGTGCTGCGCATCGTCTCCACCCAGTCCAACGGCGCCGGCGGCGGCGAAATCCATCTCTCGGACGGCACGAAGCTTTTAGGCGCATACGCCTACGTCAAGGATCTGGGCTGGATCGTCTACATCCAGGAGCCGCTGGACCTCGCCTACCAGAGCGCCCTGCAGATGAGAACCCAGGTTTTCAAAGTCATCATCTGGGTGGTCTTGATCGTGGTCCTGCTGGCCCTGGCGCTGGCCAGCAACATCACGCACCCTTTGCGGCTCCTGCGCGAGGCCGCGGAGAAGCTCTCCCGCGGCGAGTTCGAGGATCTGCCGCAGATTCTCATGACCAACGACGAAATAGGCGACTTGGCGCAGACGTTCTCCACCATGAGCGAGTCGCTTCGGGAAAAAACCGGCGAACTGGTCAACGCCAAGCAGGAGCTGGAAAAGTCCGCGAAAATCCTGGAGACCCGCGTCGAGGCGCGCACGCGGGAGTTGAAGGCCGCGCAGGACGAGCTCATCAAGAAGGAGCGCCTGGCCGCGGTGGGGCAGATGGCCTCGGTGGTTGGGCACGAAATCAGAAACCCTTTGGCGGTCATCAACAACTCGGTTTATTTCCTGAAGACCAAGCTGGCCCAGGTTCTGCAGGGAGACCCCAAGCTCTCCAAGCATATTAAAATCATCGAATCCGAGATCCAGCAGGCCAACGGCATCATCAACGAAATCCTGACCTACTCGCGCTCGCGGGATCTCAAGCCCGAGCGCGTGGCCATCAACACCTGGATTGAGGACGTCTTGTCCGTTTATCCTTTTCCGCCGCACATTCGCATCGACAAGGTTTTCTGCGCGGAAAATCCTTCCGTCGACATCGACACGACCGAGATGCAGCAGGCCATCCGCAACATCATCGGCAACGCCATCGAGGTGATGCCCGCCAGCGGCGCCATCCGCGTGCGCACGGCCATGTCCGCGAGGGACGCGGTCTTGCTGGAGCTCGCCGACAGCGGCCCCGGGATGCCGCGCGACGTTCTGGACAAGATTTTCACGCCGTTTTTCACGACCAAGGCCCGCGGCACGGGATTGGGCCTGGCCGTCGTGCGCAAGGTGATGGACCGGCATCGGGGGCGCGTGGAGGTCGAGAGCGAGGCCGGGCGCGGCACCGTGTTCCGGCTTTATCTTCCCGTGGCCGCGGCGGTCAGGAGCGCCAAGGCATGAGCGGAGGAAAAATTCTCATCGTTGACGATGACGACAACATGCGGGAGAGCCTCTGCGACAATTTGGACGTCGCCGGCTTCGCGGTCAGCCAAGCGCCCAGCGGGGGCGCGGCCATCGAGGCCGTGCGCCGGGAGTTCTTCGGCGTCATCCTGATGGACTACAACCTGACCGACATGACCGGCATCGAGGCCATCCGCGAAATCCGCCTGCTCAACAGGGAGAGCCAGATTTTGATGCTTACGGCCCAGGCGTCTCTCGACACCGCGACGGAGGCCATCCGCGAGTCGGTCACCGATTTTTTCCCCAAGCCCGTCGAGTTCGACAAGCTCAAGCACTCCATCATCCGGGCCTTCGAGCGCCTGGGGCTCATCCAGGAAAACGCCCGGCTCATCGTCGACTTGAAGAAAGCCAACGAGGAGCTGAGCCATTTGAACCACATGAAGTCGAAGTTCATGTCCATGTCCTCCCACGACTTGGCCAACGCGCTCATGAGCCTGCGGACCAATTTCGATCTGCTTTCGGAAAGCTTGAAGCCCAATGCGGATCAGGCCAAGCGCATCGGCGCCATTTCGGGAAGCATCGACCAGGTCGCCCACCTGGCCTCGGATTTGGTGGACTGGGCCGCCATCGAGCAGGGCAAGTTCCGGCTGGAGTTCGAGCCCGTGGACGTCGCGGCCATGGCCGCGGAGGTTTCCGCCGGACCGCAGGCCCGCGCCCAGGCTCGGAGCATCGAGTTTTCGCTCGAGGCCGAGGAGGGCCTTCCGTCCGTCTCGGCAGACAAAAGGCGCCTGGCCCAGGTTTTGACCAATCTCCTTGAGAACGCTATCCGCCACACCACCCGCGGCGGCAAAATCACCGTGCGCGTGGCCCGGGATAAAGGCGCGATTTCGTTCGCGGTCACGGACACGGGCGAGGGCATCGCCCCGGCGGAGCTCAGCCGCATCTTTGAGAGCTTCTACCAGGGCTCGGGCAACGGCGGGCGCCTTGGCCTGGGCCTGGCGATTTCCAAGGAAATCGTGGAGGCCCACCGCGGCGCCATAACGGTGGAAAGTCCGGGGCCGGGCAAGGGCGCGACGTTCCGGTTTTCCCTGCCGATCGCCAAGGCGTGACGGCGGCGGATGGAAAGGGCCTTGCGATGACCAAGCAGGAATTCTTGGAGCAGCTGGAGCGGGCGCCCATGGCGCTGCCGGGGCTCCCAGTCAGCTCCGCCATGATCCGGCGGCTTTCGGAAGAGCTGCGCGCCGGAGACCCGTCCTGGTGGAAGGAGACCGCCGCGGCGTGGCAGGGCCGGCGCTTCGTGGCCTGGACCGAGGCGTGGTCCCTGTTCCTGGCGGCGGTGCATTTCGAGGTCTTGAGCGACGCGAAGAGCCCGCTCATTCCCTATTTTCCGTCCTGCGGCGGCACCGACGAGGCCGAGCCCGGCCTGGCGTTGAGCCGCTTCTTGTCCGCCGCGCCGGCCTCCTTCTACGATCGCCTCAGAACCGGAGAGCGGCGCAGCTTCGTCCAGGCGCGCGCGCGGCTCTGGCTGGGCCCCGCCATGCTGTATTTCCAGACTCGCCGCCTGCCCTATTACCTGGTGGAGGTCAACGCCGGCGCGGGCTTGAACCTGGCCGCGGACCTCTTCGCCCCGCCCAAGGGGTTTGCGTCCAATCGCGTCCTGGCCCGCGTGGGGCTTGACGCCGAACCGCTCCTCGTCGAGGACATCGCGCATCGCCGCTGGCTGACCGCGGCCCTTCTGCCCGATCAGATGCCGCTCATCCGCGCCTTGGACCAAGCCATCGATAAGCTGCGCCAGCGGCAGAGCGGCGACGATTCCTTCATCCAGATGGTGGAGTGCGCGCCCGCCCTGGCGCCGCGCTTTGCGGCCAAGAACATTCCCGCGGAGGACGAGGCCGGCATCCTGCTTTTCAACATGGCCGTGACCTCGCGCATGGACGACGTTCAGTACCGTCGCTACGCCGCGGACATGGCGGAAACGATGAAGCCGTGGGGCGACCGCGCCCTTTGGCTCGAGGTCGAAAGCGTGCGCGGGGAGATTTACTCCATGACCTACCAGCTGCGCCTGCACAAGACGGCGGAGGGCGGGCTCAAGAGCCACGTGATGGCCGCTTTCGATTTCAACGCCAAGACCGTGGCCTACGATAGAGCCAAGACCGAGCAGTTTCTCTCGGTCCGCGCGTGACAAAAGTCGCCCCATTCCCGCGTTGAAATGGCGCGGTTTTAGGCGTAAACTCTTATCATGTTCCTAAACCGGTCCGTCAACGAGCGCGGCGTGACATTGACCGAGCTCATGGTGGCCGTGGCGATTCTTGGCATTGGGTCCTTGGGATTCATCGGGGCCTTTTCCGCAATCAGCCGCTCCCTTCATATTTCCAGAGGACAGACTCTGGCGACGAACTTGGCGCAGGAAAAGATCGAATCTCTCAAGAACTTGAGCTATTACGAGCTTCTCATTACAACCTCGGCTTCGACGGATCCGGCCGGCATGACTTACGACACATCGAACTATCCTCCGGAGCAGATTTCCATCGGAGGCATGAACTTCACGCGCTACACTTACGTCACCATGGCGCAGGTCACCAACAACAATGTGTCGGCGCTTCCCAACACCTATCCGGACACGGGAATGAAGGAAATCGTAATCGACGTCGTCTGGCAGGACGCCGGCAGCGTCATCCGCCATTTCTCGCTGAGCAACTTGGACGAGAATCCCAACGTGAACCCCCTGGATTCGAGCCTTTCCGGATACGTCGATGACTCTGTCACGAGCGCGGGCCTCGCCGACGCCATCGTGCGGCTCGAAGAGAACCCGGCTTTGACGGGACAAACAGATTCCACGGGGCATTATTCGTTCAGCCTTTACCACGGCTCCTACACGGTGGAGGCGTCTTCCGTGGGGTATACGATAGCCACGGCGCCCGCCGTTTACGCGCCGCCGGAAAACTACGGCACGACGGTCCCGACGATTTCGCTCTCTCCTATTTCATCAGGAACGGTGGCCGGCAACGCCTGGATCAGTTCGAATGTGGTCATCAGCCAAGTCGTCGTTTCCAGCCCCCAGGCCGACGGCTTTGATCTGCAGTATGTCGAGCTTTTTAATCCGACGCAATATCCGCAGCCCATGGCCGCTTTCAAGCTCGGGTTTTTCAGCCTCTACGACAGCATCGACTGCGCCGATATCGGCCTAGTGGAATCCACCGCGGCCATCCCGGCTTACGGCTACTACGTCATCGCCAACACCACGACGTTTACCGTGGGAGGCGTCAACTACGTGGCGGATGCCTACTACGATCCGAGCCAAAACATCCTCTCGGCCTGCGGGGCGACTCCGTCCGGCTGGACCCCGCCGTCTTCGATGAACGTCATGCAGAGCGGGCACAGCGGCGCCGTCATCCTGGCCGATTCGGCCGGGAACCCGGTGGACGAGGTGGGATGGACCGACGGCAGCCATAACCCCCACTCCAGCGGCTACTGCGAAACCGACTGTATCCAGCAAGGCGGCGGCTTTCCCGTCGGGGACGAGATCGTGCGCCTGTCCAGTCCGGAGGCGGTCGTTTCTCTTGCCGACGTCCAGGAATATGGCCGCGCCTACGACTCCAACGACAATCCCAACGATTTCCTCTATCCCTCGTTGAGCTTTTCGGGCATCCCCGTTTTGCCGGAAACCTCGGCCTCCACGGCTACGATCATCACCGGCGTTCCCGCGGTCGGCGCCTACGTGGCGGCGAGCGACCCCAACTCGAGCTCGGTGCAGGCTTCGGCCGCTTATTTGGGCGGCGGCAATCTTCTCTACGCTCCGTTTGCTCTTTCCGGGGTGAGCACCGGGACGTGGACGGTGGTCGTCGCTAGCGGGATTTTCACGCAGCAGATATCCCTGGTCGCGGTCGCGCAAGGGGTAAGCGCGGGAGCCCCAAGCGCGGTGACTTCCCCGGCTTGGCCCGCGGCCGGCGTCGAAAGCGCGATATTGAGTTCCACCTCCGCCGAAGGCTTCGTGGCCGGGCAGGTCACTGACGCGCTTGGCAATCCTTTGTCCGACATCGCTGTTGAAGCGCCCGGGGCTTCGCAGATCACGGGCGCCAACGGCGATTATTTTTTCTCCGTGTCGACCGGCGCCGTGACGGTGGTCGCCAACCCGGCCAGCTCGCCTAACTTTAATCCTGGGTACATCCAAGGCGTCAATGTCCTTTATGTCGATGCCGGGGAATTTGTAATCCAGGACTTTTCGTTGAGTGCCGGCGGCGTCCTGGAGGGCTACGCTACGACGGGAACCACGCCGCTTCTGGACTTGGTCGTCACGGCCAACGTCGGGGGAAATCAGGGAGGCACGGGCACGACCGGCGCCTCCGGTCTCTTCTATATCACGCTGCCGACGGGGACTTATACGGTCGAGCCGACGCTGGATTCCGGACAAAGCTCGAGCCCGACCAGCATCACGGCCGCCGCGGCGCAGGGAAAAACTGTGTTCATCGGCACCTTCACGGTTTCGGGCGCGATGGGAACCATCGCCGGAAGCGTGACGTATAACGGCTCGGTCGTCACGTCGGGAGCTCTTATCTTAGCCAGCACTGTGGCGATTCCTCCCACGCTGCCCTCGATTTCCGCTTCGTCTTCCCCGGCGCAGACGCCCATTTATTCGGCCTCCAGCCTGTCGGACGGGACCTATAGCCTGCCTGTTCGCGGCGGCTACACCTACAACATCGCGGTCTACATCCCCACGGTAAGCGGTCCCGGAGTTTCCGTAAGCCAGAAAAGTTATTCAGGAATTTCCGTCACGCCCAGCCAGACGACGACGGAGGAACTTTCGCTGCCATGACGCGCGCCCGGACGGGAAAGATGCTGGGGTATACCCTCGCCGAGATGATGCTCGTCGTGGCCATCGTCGCCATCGTTGCCAGCACCGGCGCGTACCTGCTTATGCACCTCAACGACTTTTATCAGCTGACGCAGGCCAACAACGACATAGAGCGCGACGCCAGGCAATGCTTGGACACCATGAATCGCTATATTCGCCAAGCCCAGGATTTGTCCATTACCATCAGCACTCCGTCCAACGGCGGACCGTACTCGCGCATCGATTTCACCACGGTCGGTGGCCGCAGTATGTCTTTTTATCAGAGCGGCGACGAATTGATGCAGGTCATAGGCAATACGACCACGGTCATGAGCAAGCATCTGTCGTACATCGCGTTTACCTTCCCGCAGTCGGATAATCCGACCATCGTGAGCGTTTCCTTGACCATGGGGGAAACCATCCAGCGCGGCCAGAAAAAAGTCCTGGAATTGACCATTGAGAAAGTGAGGGTCATGAACTGATGCGGCGGCGCGAGCCGGGCCAGGTGCTGGTCGGCGCCGTTTTGGTCCTGCTCATCGCGGCGATTCTTGTCCCGCTGCTGGTGTTTTACAGCCGCCGGGAAGCCGTCTGGACCCAATCCCAGGCTGAAAAAACTACGGCGTTTCATCTGGCCGAGGCGGGCATCGAGAAGGCATATCTGGCCATGACCGTCTCGACGCAGACCTGGGAAAATCTTCAGGAGGGCAAACTCCTAAGCGGCTATCAATTCGACGCCGCCTACGCGGATTTGAGCGGCGGCGAGTACGCGATTTCCATCTCCAGCGGGCCGCAAACCCAGGAGGTCACGGTATTGAGCGTCGGGCGCGACGACTTGAAGCGCGAAGTGAGGACCATCAAGGCGGTCTACGCCAACGCGGTCCTTTCCGGAACGGCCCTTTACGGTGGCGGCAGCGTTGAAATCAGCGGGGGCGTCAACGTCGAATGGGGCGGCATCATGAGTCCCCAGCCCATCACGCTTGGCTCGGCGGTCGGCTACCCCCAGTTTTGGTCGGCGTCGAGCATATCGCCCTTCGATTCGGATCCGGCGCCGCCCAACTGCGATTCGCCGTCCTGCTGCCAGTGGCATTCCTATTCCAGCGAGATTCCGCCGGCGCCATCCCTTGACTTCACGGCCTACAAGTCCTCGGCGGAGGCCGAAGTCCCCTGCCCTATTTCGGGCGGGGTCGGCGGCAGCTGCTATTTCACCAGCGATCAAACCTGGAAGAATATCAACGACACCAGCGGCGATACCTATTACATTGATGACGGACACAGCTTAAGCATCAATTCGCCGGGAGTCTATATCGTGGGCTCCGTCATCATCACCGGCAATTTGAACCTGCCCAACGGAACCTTCGGCAAGGGCTCGCCCACCATGGATATCCCGCCGCTGGGCTGGAAGCAGTATTGCAACGATTGGAGTCATTACCAATCGTTCGACGCGGGCTCCCCGGCCTCGTTCCCGGGACTGGACTCAAACTACGCCCCGACCGGCCTAACCTATCCGGGAAGCAAAATCGCCTTCAACGGCCTCGTCTACGTAGGCGGCATCTTGAACGGCGGCGGCGGCGGCGGCAACGGCAATATTTACGGAGCCTTCTACGTCGTGGGAACCACGACCATGACTTGGAATTCGGGCGTGACCGTTTACTACAACGATGCGTCGGCTCAGAATATGATGGTGACCGGTGTCCAGTTGGCCAGGCAGTCTTGGCAGGAAGAGGTCATGAATTGGCCCGCCGGCCTGCCGTGACGCAAATCACCCCTTTTCGTCCTTGAAAACCGGCGGTTTCGGGCCTAAACTTTGGTTGTGTCCAGAAAAAAGAAATCTCGGGCGCCGCCGCGAAAAACGCGAAAAAGAGGGTCTATACTTCTAGAAACCGTCCTGGCCACCCTTATCATGACGATGGTGGGGGTGGCGTTGATTTCCCTTATCGGCAATCTTGGGAAGGCTTCCTTGGCCGCGCGGCGGCAAATGACCTGCGGGATGCTCGCGCAATCCTCGATGAACCAGCTCAAGAACATGGACTTTTACTACCTTTTCGCCGTGGATTCGAGTTCCTCGGCTTACGGCCTCATTAAAGCGGGAAGCCCGTGGACCGCCTATCCGTACACCGCCGTCCTCAACGGCATACAGTCGTCCCTGTCCGCCGCGGGGTTCGACCGGTTCAAGGTGTCCATTATTTTCATGCGCCGAGACACCACGGACGCCAATCATAACGGCATGACCTCGGATTTGATTCCTTTCACGGATGACGGGCACGGCGTGGACGCATACGACCCCAACATCAAGTATTACGATCAGAACGGCGACGGGGACTATTACGACACCTACGTTTCCAACGGCCGTATCGTGGCCGAACAGCCGGACACGCACATCAAGCAGGTGACCCTGGACGTCTACGATCAGGGGCAAATCGTCTGCTCGCAGACCAGCCTGATTTCCCTAGAGCAATTCCAGCCCGGCAGCGATCCTTCGAGCGAGTCCATCTTGAGCCTCCTGGTTTCCACTCCCACGAACAACGCGTACCTTTACCAGTCCTTGACGCCGCAGCAGCAGGCCTCCCTGGCGATTTCCCTAGTGAAGCCGTATCCCGCGAATATCGTGCAGATGGAGGCCGACTCGAACGTGCCTCTGCTGATGGTCGGACAGACCGAGCCCATCGGAACGGTGAATTTCTACGTGGGCGGCTCGGGCATTCTCGACAGCGTCGCCGCGGACTCTTTCGGCGATTTTTCCTTTCCGGCGGTCAGCCTGACCTCAAATCTCGTCGAGGGAAGCAATCAAATCACGGCCCAAACCGTGAAGGGGACCCTGACGTCTCCGCTGGCGATAGAGAACGTTCTTTTGGACGTCTCGCCTCCGGTCATCAGCGGCGAAACGCCCCAGGGCGCGGCCGGCACCTGCGCGCCCTACGTGGCCGCGACGCTCTCGGATCCGGGAGTTTCCACGACCACGACCAGCGGCATCTGCCCCTCGGTCATCACCATGGAGGTCAACGGATCCACGGTCAATTTCAGCTACGACGCGGCCAGCGGCAACGTGGTCTGGATCGACACCGTGACGGGAAGCGCGCCGGATTTAAATTCCGGGACCTACAGCGTTTATCTCGAGGCGGGGGACTACGCGGGCTACAAGGCGACCTCAACGTGGACGTTTACGCCCTCCGTTAATGATCCGGACAACTCGGCGCCCTCCATCGCCCAACCCTCGCCCATCGGCGGCAGCGCGGGTTCCGATGATCCGACCATTTCCGCGAAGATTTTCGACAACCAGAGCGGCATCGTTCCGTCCAGTATTCAAATGAGCGTGGACGGCGTGGTGGTGGTGAGCTCCGGAATAGGGAACATCGGCTCGGCCTACGATCCGTCCGCGGGAACGGTGTCCTATGCCCCGCCCGCGGCGTATGGCTCCGGAAGCATGCACACCGTGAGCCTGACCGTCAGCCACTGCGCGCAAAATCCCCCGGCGGACGTGAGCAACAACGACACTTGGAATTTCACCGTCCCCTAGCTATGAAACGGCGCGCGCGCGGCTACACTTTGACCGAGCTCATGGTCGGCATGGCCATCATGGCCGTGGCCTGCGCCGCGTTCGCGGGCTTTTTGGCGGGAATCATGAAGTCGAACAACGCCGTGGTCAACGAGAGCGAGGCGCAGGAGCAGGCGCGTCAGGCGATGATGAAGATGGAGGAGTATATGCTCCACGCGAACCAATTCGTGGTCGCGACCTCCACCTTCGCCCAATACATCGTGGATATCGACCAAAGCCCGAATTACAGTCCTAACGCCGTGGGTTGCTCCGGAATTCCCAATTACTTGAGCGCGGACGTGGCCTGCACCGCCAATCTGCTGGTCGGCGCCACGGCGCAGTGGACGGTCGGGTACAATCTCAAGAACGACGATGAGGACAAGGACGGCAAAATCGACGTGGAGGAGCGGATTTATTATTCCAACGGCGGCGTTTGGTTCGACATGAGCTTGGACGAGGCGCCTTGGGGCGGCAGGTACTTGAAGCAGCTCGCCGCGAACGTCTCCACGTTCACGTTCACTTATTGGGGCGACAAGGCGTTGCCTGTCGATAAAAACATAGACTTCAACGGCGACGGCGTCATCAGCGAGCAGGAAATGGACCAGGCGGGAAACGGCGATGGGAGCCTGGATACGCCGCAGGAATTGGGCTACATCACCTACGTCAGCATCGGCATGGACGTGACCCTGCATGGAGAAACCTACGACGCGGAAACGGACGTCTATCCTCCGTTGCTGCCCTTGAAATATGAGAGCCCGTAAAACGGAGGGCGCCGGACGACGCGGGCAGGCGCTGATCATGGCGCTTATCGTCATGCTGATGGCTCTTCCCGTCGCGTTCTATTTCTGCCGGTACGTCGCCGAGACCGTCAAGGCCGCCATCGCCGATAGGGAGCAGAAAAACGCCTCGGAACTAGCCAACGACGTGGTCACCGATTATTTTCGCCAGTTCTCCCAGAATCCCTACAACGGCCATTACGACGAGGCGGATCTGGAGCGCCCGGAGGATTTCTATTCGGCTGGCTACTCGACCGTGACGTTCGCCGCGGATTCGGTGCACCATACCCTCTACCTGCGCGCGGAAGGCGTCGCCGGCAGCGCGGCTACGACGGCTGGGACGCATGAGCGCGTGCTTGAGGCCCTTATCCAGTTCGTCTCGCCCTTGGCCCTTTACGGCAGCATGTTCAACAGCGCCACGACGCTCAGCGGCGGAAACGGCACCACCTACAGCGGCGGCTTTTACGTCAACGGAAAATTCACCCTGCAGACCGCGGGCACCGTCTTCGTGGGCGGGCCCGTGGTGGTCAACGGGAACCTCTCCGGCAACGCGACCATCGATGGGGACCTCTACTACGCCGGCGCCAGCAAAGGATCATTCACGGTCAAGGGCAACACCTACAACTTCATCCCGCCGATCACTTGGCCCACCCTCGATTTCACCTACTACGAGGCTTATTCAACCTACATCACGACCTCCTCGATCAGCGTCCAATTAAATTCCGACAAGACCTTCACCATCGGTGGGACCAACTACCCCATCCCGGCCGCAGGCGCCATTATTTTCGCGAACAACGCCGATGTGACCGTTTCGGGCGCGGTCAGCGGCATGGTGACGGTGGTGGCCGGAGATTCGACCAATGGCGGCTGCTCGTCTTCGGCGGGCATCGTCAACGTCAACGGCGGCGTGTATTACGTGGGAGCCAGCTCGATTTCGGCCAACTCGGGAGAGTCGTTCGCCGCCCTGGCCACCAACTGCATCAATTTCTACGGATCGCCCAATTCCGGGATGACCGTCGTCGGGGTCTATTTCGTGCAGAACGGGACGGCCAACATGAACGCCAATTGCGGCTGCACCTACAACGCCTCGCAGGAGAAATACAACTGCAGCGGCTGCTTCGGCAGCCAGCGCTTCAGCCTTTACGGCACCCGCGATCAGGCAGTCAACGATTCTTTCCCCAAGTTCAGCGCGGCCTACGATCCGAATTTGCGTTCCTATCAACCGCCCGGACTTCCCGAATACGCCTACCTGGTCAACTGGAACCTGCACCACTGACGCGCGCGGCTTTTCCGCCGTTTTTTAACATTTTTTACCTTGCATCGCCGCCGACGGGGGGCTATAGTAAGACGGAAGAAACGCAATGCAACGGATGGAACGGAAGCAAACGGAAAAAAACGGGCAAAGCGCCGCGCCGGAAGCGATAGGCGCGCGGCGTTTTTTTATCGGCGCCGCGCCCTCCGTTCCCTTCCGTTCCCCTCCGCCTCTTTCCCTCTCTTTCCGTTTCCGACGTTCCCGCGGCCAGATTTTGATCCCTGCGCTCTTCATCTTCCCGTCCTTGATGCTCTTTGTCTGGCTCATCTACGAGACGGCCAAGCTCTCGCAGGAAAAAATCCGGCACCAGTTCGCCATCGACGCCGCCGCGTTCATCGAGATGACCAACTATTCGGACTTCCTGAACCGCTCCGCTTACGTCGACGGCGCGTTTCCCATGCGCATCTTCCAGGAGGTGTTCCAGGGCCAGGACGTGACCTGCGAAGGCCGCAGCGTGCCCGGCAACGGCGGCTCCTGCCCGGGGCCCTCGCCGTGGTACGACGTCTTGTACCAGGAGGGCATCTTTCCGCGCAGCCTGCACGAGAGCGGGGGAAGCTCCTCGCTCGATCCGACCTACTATCCGACCCAGCAGGAGACCTCCGACTACAGCCACCAGGAAGGCACGTGGGACATCGGCTACGGCGGCATCGGAACGCGCAAGAACGTGACGGATCCGGATATTCCCGGCCCGACGCCGGACGACGCCTCGGGCGGCAGCCCGCCGCCGCCCTGGAGCCCGGACACGCTGGTTTTGTTCCGTCTGCGCGCCGCGGACTACTGGGACGTGCAGTACGATGACTTCTCCACCATTTACGGGCTCTACACCCAGGTCTACCAGCTGCTGGGCTCGGTGGAGTCGGCCCAGTATTCGGTTTTGCAGCGCCTGGCCGGCAACCACGATTTTTTGGCCAAGTCCTACTGGCTTAACGCCGGCGGCGCCAATGCCTTGAACGAGTCCCAGCTGCTGAGCACGTCCTTCAACCAATACGCGGGATCTTTTTTGAGCTCCGTGCACTTCCAATGCGCTCCGAAAGTGGGCTTCTGCGGCAACAAGTTCATGCACGAGCTCATCGGCAACCTGCCCGAACCCGTCTGCGGCGTGCAGTCCATGACCAGCAACATCTCCAACTGCGACGGGCTTTTCCAGCTGGTCACCGTGGACAAGTCGGAATTGGAGACCATGGACGACCGCAACCCGCAGGGCCAGACCGGCGGCGGCGGCTGGCCGGTGACGGTGCCGTGGACGCCGCCGTCCAACTACTTCAACGTGAACTTCCCGGCGCTCATGGGGCCGGGGCTTCCCGAGGTGCATTCGCGCATCGCGCTGTGGATGGGCATGACCGGCGGCAGTTCCGACTGCCAGGGAGAGACCTCGGGCTCGGCCAGCGTTTGGCCCTGCCCCACGCCGCACTTCCAGGTGAGGGAATACCCGTGAGGCGGAACGGAAAGAACAGAAAGTAACGGAAGAACGGAATGAAAAAGAAGAAGCAGACAGCAATAAATTCTCATGGCTGCGGCCCATTTCGTGCGCTCCGCTTTTTTCCGGTTTTTTTATCCCGCTCCTTCGTTCCCTTCCGTTCCCTTCCGTTTCCCTCCGTTCCCTTCCGTTTCCCTCCGTTCCCTTCCGTTCCTTCTTTTTCTTTCCGCCTCCGCCGTTCCCGCGGCCAAGCGACCTTGGAGACCGTCATTCTCCTGCCCTTTTTCATGTTCTTCCTCTTCGCCTTCGCCAAGATTTTCGCGCTCTTGATTCTGGTGCAGAAGATGGAAATCGCTTCCTACTACGCGGCCACGCGCTGGGAGCTCGAATCCCACCGCAATGTGGCCTACGTCAACGACGACAACGTCCTGCAGACCGACATCCGCAACGACGTGATGGACTACCTGGGCTTCAACAACTCGCAGTTAAAGGGCTTCTTGAACCTAGCCTCGGCCAATTTGGACATCCTGCGCACCGAGGTCTGGCAGGAAGTGACGCTCACGGTCAAGACCGGCCCGGTCCTGCAGATCGGCTGGATGTACAAGTCCCAAGGGCTCACGTTCAAGGTCATCAAGTACGTGCCCAACCGCGACCGGCCCATCCAATTCGTTCTGCCCGGCTCCTCCAGCGCGCAGGGCGCGGCGGCCGGCGGCGGACCGGGCGGGGGCGGCGGTTAGCGCGGCGCGCCAAACAATGGTATAGTTTTTCGGGGAGAAAATACGGATTATGTTTTGGGCGAAGCTGAGGCTTTTCTGGCAGCGCTACTGGCTCTGGGTCGTCGGCATCATCGGCGGCCTAGTGGCGTTCGTGCTCCCGCTCTGGTATCTGGCGGGCATGGAAGAGAGCGTGCGCCGCTACATCATCGGCATCAACGTCGCCTCGCTTCCGTGGGGCATCCTGCAGACCGTCATTTTCGTGGGGCTCTTGTACATCGTCGAGCGCGGCGGCGGCTTCGCGCGCTTCAATAAATCCAAGGTCTCGGCCGAGACCGTCAAGGTGCGCTTCTCGGACGTCATGGGCCTGGACGAGGCCAAGCGGGAAGCCTGGGAAGTGGTGCAGCTCATCAAGGACCGCGCGGTCCTAAAGCGCGTGGGCGGCAAGATCATCCACGGCCTGCTGATGATAGGGCCCCCCGGCTGCGGCAAGACCATGCTGGCCAAGGCCATTGCCAGCGAGGCGGGCGTGCCCTTCATGTCCACCTCGGGCTCCGAGTTCGTGGAAATTTTCGTGGGCGTGGGGGCTTCCCGCGTCCGCAAGCTATTCAAGCAGGCCCGGCAGTACTCCCAGGCCTACGGCGCGTGCATCATCTTCGTCGATGAGATCGAGGTGCTGGGCCGCACGCGCGTGTTCCACGACGCCTTCGGGGGCTCCTCCGAGGGCAACCAGACCTTGAACCAGCTCCTGGTCGAGATGGACGGCCTCGCGGACACCCAGGCCAACATCGTGGTCATCGGCGCCATGAACGCGCAGCGAGACGTCTTGGACCCCGCGCTCCTGCGCCCGGGCCGCTTTGACAGGACCATCACCATCGGCCGGCCCAATTTGCAGGAGCGCCAGGAAATTTTCGAGTACTACGCCAAGAGCATCCGCATGGACCCCGCCGTGGATTTGGGGCGCCTGGCGCGCAAGGCGGTGTACAAGACTCCCGCCGAAATCGAGAACATATTAAAGGAAGCGGCCGTCATCGCGACGCGGGACAAGAGGGAAGCCGTGTCCTACAAGGACGTCTCGGCCGCCATCGAGCGCATCGAGTTGGGCGTCGCGCACCGCCTGAGCATGACCGCCAAGGAGCGGGAGATGACCGCCTTCCACGAGGGCGGGCACCTGGTCGTGCTCTATTTGACCCACCCCACCAACGACGTGTTCAAGGCCTCCATCATCCAGCGCGGCGGCATTTTGGGCGTGGTGCATTCGATTCCGCGCGAGGAAATGTACAGCTCCGACTCGCGCACCTTGAAGGCGCACATCAAGGTGGCGCTGGCGGGCTACGTTTCCGAGCGCATCAAGTACGGCGTCACCACCGACGGCGTGTCCTCGGATTTCTCCAACGCCATGACCATCGCGCACGACATGGTCTGGCGCCTGGGCATGGGCGACAACGGCTTCGTGGGCGATTTTACCCGCATCCCGGCCGACCAGCTCTCGGACGATTTGAAGCAAAAGCTCAACGGCATGACCCAGAAGCTCCTGCAGGACTCCATGACCGAGGTCGAGCGCACTTTGAAGGCCGACTGGCCCATCGTGGAGCGCTTCGCCGCCGAGCTCCAGGCCCGCGATGAGCTCGACTACGACGAGATCGCGGCCATTTTCCAGGAATACGGCAAGCCGCCCAAATCCCTGGCCGCCTCGACGCCCGTGCCGCCCGCTGCCGCCCCGCTGCCGGCGGCCTTGGATGTCTCCAAGCCCGACGTCGGTTAAAAGACGGTAATTAAAGTCCTTTTCTATTGACAAAGGCATGGCCCGGGGCTAAACTCCCAAAGAGGCGACGGAACGTCCATGACCATCAAATTCTCCAAGAACAGCGACCCCTTCAAGAAATATTGGTGGGTTTTGCTGCTTATTTTTTCCGCGGTCGGGGTCTGGATTTCCTATCCCAGCTACCAATCCGGCCAGGGCATGGACGCCAGCGCGTTCGGCCGCAACCTGATGACCGTGCGCCAGAGCTTGAATTCCCTCAATAATCCCGCGGGCGCCGGCGGCGCGGGCGCGCCCGGCGCTCCCGTCGGCGGCTTGGCCATGAACGGCCAGGGCCAGGGAGCCTATACAAAGGAAGGGGGCGCGGCCATGGACGGCTTGTTCCCGCATCCCGCGGCGGCCAAGGCGGCCGCGGCCAAGCCGCGCACCTTCGCGGACGATTTGTCGGCCATCGCGGGCATGTCCGGGCGCGGCGGCGCGGGAGGGCTTTCCGGCGCGGCGGCCTCGGCGGCGATTCCCGTCGAATCGCCTTCCCTGGGCTCGGGCTTTTCCAACGGCTCGGGCACGGGCGGGGACGGGGGTTCGAGCGCGTCGTATAGCCCGCCGCCCATCTTGGGCTCGGCCTCGGGATCGTTCAGCGAGGGCCAGACCAAGACGGGTTTGCAGAACGCCTCCGATTTAAGCGGCGCCAACGCCCCGGCCGGCGGCGGCGCTCTGGGCGCCTTGAAGTCCGCGGCGCAAAGCGCGGTCCAATCGGCCAACGAGGCCTCCAACGCCGCCGCGGCCTCGGGGCTCTCCAACAATTTTGACGGCGCGCGCGCCTCCGGGCAAATCGGCGCCATGGCCGGCGGCGGGCAGAGCGACTCGGGCGTGGGCATCGGCGGCGGCGGCGTGCCCATGAGCTTGAAGCAGAACCCGAAGGACCTCATGATCAAGAAAATCACGCCGCCGGCGCCGATGCCGGTGGCGCCCAATTCCGGAAACGCGATGATGCAGATGATGATGATGATGTTGCCCATGCTCATGATGGGCATGATGAGCGCATGAGGACGGCGATTTATGAACTTGCCAAAACCCGACATTAGGCCCGACGTGAACAAGGCGGAGAAAAAATCCTCCGGATTCTGGAGCGGGCTGTTTTCCCTCTTGAGCCGCAACCCGGTCGTGATGGAAGGCGGCGAGGACGCGGCGTCCGCCGCCGGTGGCGAGGGGTTGTTGCAGAGCCTCTCGCGCCTGGGTTTCGGCAGCGGAATTTTAGCCACCAAGGCGGGCGTCATCGCGGTGGCGCTGGCCGGCGGCTCCTTGGCCGGCGGCGTGGGCTACATGGGCTACAAGGCCATGCGCCAGGCGCCGGGCGCCGCGGGCGTCCATTCGTTTTGGCCCTTCGCCGCGCCGCCAAGTTCCTCGGCGGGCGCCGCGGGCGCGGCCGGACAGGCTTCGGGCGCGGGCGCGGCGGCGGGCGGCGGCCGGGCCCAGGATTCGCTGGCCAGCTTGCGCGCGGCCAACCCGGCCGCGGCGCGGGCCGCGCTGGCGAGCAACGCCGCCGGAGCCAAGGCGGGCGCGGCGGGCGGCGGCGCGGCGGGCGGAGCCGGCGCGCACGGCATCCCCACCTTGAACGACAACGGATTTAAGTCCGGAGACTGGCGCATCGGCGGCGGGGGCGGCGGCGGGACTTTCGCGGCCTCCAAGGGCGCGCCCTCGGCGGGCCGGAAGGCCGCGTCGGTGGGCTCGTTGGCTGGGACGAGCCGCAGTCTGGCTGATTTGGCCAAGAGCGGCATGCGCGGATTGGGCCTGGGCGGCGCCGTCGGGCAAGCCAGGCAAGTCAACGGCGAGATGACCAACCCGGGCTACGGCGGGGGCGCCAGCCGTTACGACACCGCGGGAACCAGCGGCGGCGGCACGCCCATCGGAGGCGCGGGTGCCGGCGCCTCCCTGGGCGGGGCCGGAACGGGCTCCGGTGCGGGCAACGCGAACGCGCCCACCAACGGCGGCAGCAACAACCAGCAATACGGCGCGCCGCCCACGCCGACGGCCGGTTCCAGCGCCGCGCCGTGGCAGGGGATGTTGAACGAGGCGATGCTCATGGCCTTCCTCGCGGCTCTCCTTATCTTTATCGCAAACAAAGTGAAAGATATCGCCGGTTATGGGGAAACGCTTGCCATGGTACTGGCTGGCCTCGCGGCGCTGCTGGGCATCATCGAGATTACTCTGGGCGCGGCCATCGGCGGTCAAGGCCAACAGGCTGTCGGTTCCATGTTTACTCTTTCAGGAGGACTAATCGCCGCCAGCGCGGTGGCGATGATCTTCTCCCAGAGCGCCAGTGGAGATACGCAGACATTGCTTCAAAACATCACCAAATACGCCGGCGTCGGAGCCGTCGTGGCCGCGATGGGCGCCTACATGCAGGGCGGCGGCATGAGCGGCACGGGCGGCTCGGGCAGCCTGGGCGGCTACGCCTCAATTACTCCGCCCAGCGCCCAGGTCGTGGTCATCGAGGCCGCGCCGAGCGAGAGGATAGGATAAACCATGGACGCCCAAGCGCAGGTTCCCGTCGTCAAGCTGGCCAAGGTCGGCCGGAAAAAGAACAAGAAAGACAAACTCCTGCCGTTCTTGCCCGATTTCCTAAGCGGCTCCTCAACGCCTTGGGGCGCGGGCGCGGGGCTCTCCCTGGGCGCGAAGATGGCGATTATCGTCGCGGTGTCTACCTTGGGCGTGGGCGCTTACCAAGTTGGAAAAACCTTGAAGCCCGGCGCGGCGGGACAGGCCGGCGCCAAGGGGCTGGGGAACATTTTCGCCAAACCCAATTACGGCAGCGTCTCGGGCCTGCCCACCAGCAAGCCGTGGTACCAGAATTCCCTGGGCCTGGCGGACGCCAATGGCGGCATTCCCGGCGCGGGCGCGGACAACGCCGCGGCGGGAGCCGCAAACGGCGCGGCCGCCGGGAATGGAGCCGCCGCCGGGACCGGCGCCGCGGGCGCGGCAGCCAACGGCGCGGCCTCGCCCTTTGACGCCTTGGCCAAAGCCAAGGCCCTGGCCGCCGCCAAGGCCAAGGCGCAGGCCGCCGGGCAGGGCGCGGGCTCGGATGAGGGTTTGGGAAGCGGCGTCGGCGGCATGGGCTCCGATTTGGGCGGGCCGTCCTCGGTCGCCGGCGGATCTTCCTTGGAAGGATTGTCCGCCGGGCTTGGCGGCGGCATTCCCGGCGCGGGCGGAAAAAAATCCGCGGGGAAAACTCCCGGGAAAATCGCTTTTGATGGCTCGGGTTCAGGCTTGAAGGCGCTCGCGGGTCCCGGCAGCGGCTCGGGGCAAGGGCTGGGCGCCATGGGGCAGCTCAGGAACATCCACGGCATGAACCCCTACACCACCTCCTCCAACCCGCAGATGGCGCAGGCCGCCTCGGGCCAGGGTTTCGACACGGGGCAGGGCGGCGGCTCGTCCTTGGCCGGCACCGGCATCACGGGCGGCTCGGGCAACGCGCCCGCGCCCAGCCAGGACGGCAGCGGCAACGGCGGCCCGACCAACGGCGGCTCTCAAGGCAGCGGCAACTTCGGCGGAACGACGACGACTCCGCCGCCCTCGGCGGGCGCCACGGCCGCGCCTTGGGCGGGGATGGTTGATTGGGCCGGTAAACTTTTAGCTTTGGCTGGACTTCTATTGACTGTTGCAACAGCGTTTTTATGGTTGTCTTACATAGGCACTATTACTTCTGAAATTTGGCAGACTATTGCTGTGTGGATGGCAAAAGTTGCAGCTGTCTTAGCTGGTTTCGCCACATTAATGGGGCTTGCCATGATAGGCATGGGACAGAGCGGAGTAGGAACCTTGATTACTGCCCTTGGTGGAATTACAACGTATGCTTCTTACCTGATCGGGTGGGGAGCGTTAGATGCTCCTCAGTGGATGGCCGACAATGTAGGACTAACAACAGTACTTTTTCTGACAACTTCTACTGCTGATATGGCTGTCGGTGCCGTACATTGGAGCGGCTGAATACACTTTCCGCTGGAGTTGATTTTGTACTCGAAACGATGGCTCTACTTCCTTTTTTTAGCTTCTTTGCTGTCGGCTTGCGTCGCTCCTCCCCAAAATCGCTTGATTAAGGACGCCTACTTAGGCAATTTAGGCTCGGTGAAGAGCCTCCTCTCGAATACCGAAAATATTGATATCAACGCGAGCGGAGTAGGTATTTTTAATAGGTTTAATCCAATTACGATGGCGGTCGAAGGAAACCATCCGGACATGATGAAATTTTTATTGGAACAAGGAGCTGACGTCAACGGCACGGACGTTAAGGGGAACTCGGCGCTTGTTTACGCGGCAATGCATGATTATTACGACATGGGAAATTTGCTGATTGTACACGGCGCCGACGTTAATTTAAAAAATCATCTTGGCGTTACCCCGCTCATGTTCGCGGCTAAATATAACTCGATAAACGTCGCTAAATTATTGGTCGGGCACGGTGCGAACGTCATGGAGATAAACGCGCAGAAGGGGACCGCGATAGACATAGCAAAGCGGAATCACAACATGGCGCTGGCCAAGTATCTTGAGGAGCATGCGGCTGATCAGAGCCAAAGTGCGGCTTCCGCGGCGCCGGCGACTGTGCCATCCGAGTCCTCCGCACCATCCGTTGCGTCCGCCCCTTCCGTTCCTTCTTCTCCCGCCGTTCCCGCGTATTCTCTTCCCTTGGCTCCGCCCGACTACCACGAGGCCGAGCACGCGGACGACTACGCCGTGGTCGTGGGCATCGCGAACTACCAGAATTTGCCGCCGGCCGAGTTCGCGGACCGCGACGCCGAGGCGGTCAAGAATTATTTGCTGGCCCTGGGCTATCCCGAACGAAACATCGTGCTTTTGACCGGCGACCATGCCACGCGCACGGGGCTGGTCAAGGAAATCGAAAGCTGGCTGCCCGAGAACGTCGATGCCAAGTCCACGGTGTTTTTCTACTATTCCGGCCACGGCGCGCCCGACGTGGAGAGCGGCGCGGCCTACCTGGTGCCCTGGGACGGCGACCCGGAATATCTCTCGGACACGGCCTATCCGCTAAGCCGCCTCTACAAGGAGCTGGGCGCCCTGCCCGCCAAGCACGTCGTGGTGGCGCTGGACTCCTGCTTCTCGGGCGCCGGCGGGCGCTCGGTGCTGGCCGCGGGCGTGCGGCCCTTGGTCACCGAGGTGGACGAAGGCTTCGTCAATGCCGGCGGCAAAATCGTGGCGCTCTCGGCCTCGCGCGCCAACCAGGTCTCGGGCGATTTACCCCAGGCCGGGCACGGGCTCTTCACCTACTATCTCTTGAAGGGCCTAAACGGCGGCGCGCTGGATTCGGATGGTCACGTGACCTTGGAATCGCTCTATCAATACATCGCGCCGCGCGTCGAGGACGCGGCCCGGCGCGTCAACCGCGATCAGGCGCCGCAGCTCTGGCCCGCGGACTTGGGCTCCTCCTCCAACCTGGTCCTGCGCTGACGGCGGGAGTAGGGTAGAATTGCGGCGTAACGGGGGCGCCCAGAAAAAGAACGCGGCGGTTTTTATTTTGGCGGCGGCGGCTTTCAGTGCGGCGCAAAGCTGTGGGCGAACAGCTGGGACACGAGCTATCTTGACCTTCAAAAAATCTGGACGGATAATGCCCCTGGCCATCCCCAAAACCGCGTTTTATCTGTATTCGAGATGAAGAGGGGGTTGATAGGGGATCGGGGGGATCCCTATCCCCCGATCCAGGCGTAGGCGCCGTCAGATTCCTTGCGCGCCAGGCTATCCCGGATGAGCGGGCCTAATCCCGCGTATACCTATTCACCTCACCATTGCCAGGGGCGATATAAGCAGCGAAACCTTTTTCGTGGTATGGAAAATTGCGCTTGGGATTTTTGCGCTGGGAGCCGCATGGGCCCCCTTGGCCTAGGCCCTTTAGCCCGGCAGCTTGACCCATGGGGCCCAGGCGCGGCCGGGCGCTTTCGCCTATCCTCTTGCCATAGGACGTTGAAGGACCAAGGAGGAACTCATGAAACTCTCTTCTCTCGCCGCCGCCGTGCTGGCCCTGCCGCTCTTCGTCGCCGCCGCTCACGCGGACTCCGGAGATTCCGTTTACTACTTTCAAAACGGGCAGCGCACCGTCGTCACGCGGCAGCAGGCCGAAGCGATGACCGAACCCCAAATCGAGGCCGTCTGCGCCAAGATCGACGCCTCTATGGCAGCCATCAAGGAATTGGATAAAAACACCAAGGACGACGGCGCGCTCATCAGGCAGTACGTGAAAGACAATTACGATGAGATACCAAGGACGCTCGGATGGGCATACTCCGTCAACGATGAACATCTTCCGAACATCGGGTCCACCCCGAACCTGGGCGAGATCGCAGCCGAGACTTTGGCGGTGGAGAAGCACAACGTGATTGCGCGCAAGGGCCAGGCCGCCATCGGCCGGGTTCAGGCGGATATGCTCAAAGCGGCCAAGGCCGCAAACATCTGCGACCTGGAAGACTGTGATTATTCTTCATACGAGGGGTGATTTTCGCCTAGCAGGCTGCTGGTGAATTCAAGGAGCAAGTGTACCAGTGAAGGAATTGAAGACCTCGCTGGGCGTTCTGAAGTTTAAGACTTTCCTAGGCCGATGATTGAGCCAGGCTTTGGTTCATGCCTCCAGCTTACCACGGCTCGATGAGCACTCAAAGCCATTTTTGGCTATCCAAATTGGCTATACACCCTATCCGCCGGCGCCCGCTCCAATCTCAAGCGCGCCGCGCGTCGAGGACGCGGCCCGGCGCGTCAACCGCGATCAGGCGCCGCAGCTCTGGCCCGCGGACTTGGGCTCCTCCTCCAACCTGGTCCTGCGCTGACGGCGGGAGTAGGGTAGAATTGCGGCGTAACGGGGGCGCCCAGAAAAAGAACGCGGCGGTTTTTATTTTGGCGGCGGCGGCTTTCAGTGCGGCGCAAAGCTGTGGGCGAACAGCTGGGACACGAGCTATCTTGACCTTCAAAAAATCTGGACGGATAATGCCCCTGGCCATCCCCAAAACCGCGTTTTATCTGTATTCGAGATGAAGAGGGGGTTGATAGGGGATCGGGGGGATCCCTATCCCCCGATCCAGGCGTAGGCGCCGTCAGATTCCTTGCGCGCCAGGCTATCCCGGATGAGCGGGCCTAATCCCGCGTATACCTATTCACCTCACCATTGCCAGGGGCGATATAAGCAGCGAAACCTTTTTCGTGGTATGGAAAATTGCGCTTGGGATTTTTGCGCTGGGAGCCGCATGGGCCCCCTTGGCCTAGGCCCTTTAGCCCGGCAGCTTGACCCATGGGGCCCAGGCGCGGCCGGGCGCTTTCGCCTATCCTCTTGCCATAGGACGTTGAAGGACCAAGGAGGAACTCATGAAACTCTCTTCTCTCGCCGCCGCCGTGCTGGCCCTGCCGCTCTTCGTCGCCGCCGCTCACGCGGACTCCGGAGATTCCGTTTACTACTTTCAAAACGGGCAGCGCACCGTCGTCACGCGGCAGCAGGCCGAAGCGATGACCGAACCCCAAATCGAGGCCGTCTGCGCCAAGATCGACGCCTCTATGGCAGCCATCAAGGAATTGGATAAAAACACCAAGGACGACGGCGCGCTCATCAGGCAGTACGTGAAAGACAATTACGATGAGATACCAAGGACGCTCGGATGGGCATACTCCGTCAACGATGAACATCTTCCGAACATCGGGTCCACCCCGAACCTGGGCGAGATCGCAGCCGAGACTTTGGCGGTGGAGAAGCACAACGTGATTGCGCGCAAGGGCCAGGCCGCCATCGGCCGGGTTCAGGCGGATATGCTCAAAGCGGCCAAGGCCGCAAACATCTGCGACCTGGAAGACTGTGATTATTCTTCATACGAGGGGTGATTTTCGCCTAGCAGGCTGCTGGTGAATTCAAGGAGCAAGTGTACCAGTGAAGGAATTGAAGACCTCGCTGGGCGTTCTGAAGTTTAAGACTTTCCTAGGCCGATGATTGAGCCAGGCTTTGGTTCATGCCTCCAGCTTACCACGGCTCGATGAGCACTCAAAGCCATTTTTGGCTATCCAAATTGGCTATACACCCTATCCGCCGGCGCCCGCTCCAATCTCAAGCGCGCCGCGCGTCGAGGACGCGGCCCGGCGCGTCAACCGCGATCAGGCGCCGCAGCTCTGGCCCGCGAAGCTGGGCCAGGCGTCCGACTTGGTTCTGCGCTAAAAACCCTGCCGCGTGCCGCTTTAGTTTTGTGTATTTTTTATCATGAAAAACGGGGCGCGTTTGGAGACCTTGAGGCGGTTGGGCGGCGTTTTGCCGCTGTGCCGCGCCGCCGACACCGACAATATCGGCGTGATTGGGGCGCTCCTGGACAAGGGCGCGAACATCGAAGGAAGCAAGACCGGGTGCAGCAACGATTATGGAGCGTTCTCGCCGCTGAGCTTGGCGGCGCCGCGGTGAGGAAGCGTTTTTAAAAAACGTTTTCCGCTTCCGCAGGCGCGCCAGTCGTTTATCTTCCGCGAGGTGCGGAAGGAAGGCCTCATCCGCAAGGGACCTGACGGCCGGTATCAGTGGATAGCCGGCTAGCCACCTACCACCCCCACCACCCCCCGGTGGTATACACCTGGGTGGGGCGGTGTCTAAAATAGCTGGAAAAACGAATTAAAGGCTGTCAATTCGGGGGACCGCCTAGCCACCTACCACCGCCACCTACCACCCCCACCACCCCTAGCCACCACCCCGTATACCACCTATACACCACCCCGGTGGTGTACACCCCGGTGGGGGTGGTGGGTAGATAGTAGGTCCGAGGTCTCACACCCCAACCCTCCCTCCTTCGCAGTACAATATATCCCGTCGCCTCACCGCGCACCCATGAAAATGCCCCCCGCGCTTGTCGTCGTGGTCTTCGTCTCCTCGCTCGCCTATCTGGGCTCGGGCCTTCGCCAGGAAAATCGAAAGTAGATTCTAACCGTCGTTAAAATGCGGGAATCCGTGTTTGCTTTACCGGATTCCCCATTTTCTGCTTGAAATATAACACTATATATTATTATATGGTGTCATATGACGA